>Ga0364887_10065_pt1 | contig 75429 bp, 76 predicted proteins | sample ExccelJu500001D4_4_FD_206924 | JGI IMG/M metagenome (GOLD analysis project Ga0364887, IMG submission 206924) | Enriched cells from Trout Bog Lake Hypolimnion, Wisconsin, USA - BchlTB.July23.5000.01.D4 | ecosystem: Environmental > Aquatic > Freshwater > Lake > Hypolimnion/Profundal zone | place...
CCATGATGATTCTATTCACCTGGCGAAATACAAAGTTATCGCACAGGCGGTAGCAACAAACGTTTCCGGTACTAATCTCGTTTTAAAGTTTAATGAAAACGTCGACTTAGTGTTTACTGCCGAGGCTTACCAAAAAACATCCGCCGTTCATTTAATTGAAGATTTTAAGAAAAGTATGCTCACCGGCTTTGATTATACAACCGTTGCCGAAGGTGGAAATACCACATTAAACTGGGTTGACGATAACCTGAATAATGTGATCCTGAAAACTGTTAAAGATACCATAGTTAACAAAGTCAGCATGGTTAAGATCAATGTACACCGCCAGTTCACCTTTTTTAAGGTTTATTCTTCCAATCAAGCTGCATTAAATGAGCAAAGCCTATTCATTAATAAAAAGGATGATACGATAAGCTTTTCTTCTTATTGCTACTATAATCTGAAAAATTATCCATCCATGTCTGCTTCGGCTACATTGGTGTATTCGAAATGACTTGGTGGGTGGTGAGTGGTGAGAAGTGAGTTGTCAATTGCCGACGGTGAGTATTCAATATTTAATAAAATCTACCCATCCGATTCTGACCATTCACTACTCACCACTCAATGTCGTTTACTTAAAGACTTTCTGGCAGTTTTGCCTCACCTAAATCCTCTCCAAAGGAGAGGACTTTAACTTCGCTCTTCAATAAAACCCTCTCCTTTGGAGAGGGCAGGGTGAGGCATGAAACGTTTATAAAAAAACTAAATATTTTTCCCCTTAAGTAAACGACATTGACTCACCACTGACAACTCACCTCTCACTTAATAAACTAATCTTCTCCACCAGGTCGGCAAGGCGGCTTGAATAGCCCATCTCATTATCATACCATCCCACCACCTTTACCAGGCCTCCAACTATAGAGGTAAGCTGTGCATCAAAAATGCAGCTATGCGTATTGCCGATAATGTCAGTTGACACAATTGGATCTTCTGTGTACTCCAGTATATTTTTCATTGCGCCTTCAGCTGCTACTTTGAATGCGGAATTGATAGATTCGACTGTTGGTTGCCGCTTTAAGCTACAGGTAAAATCAGTAAGCGAGCCATTAAGCACAGGTACCCGGATACCCGCCCCGCCAAGCCGGCCCTCGAGATGCGGAAAAATAGCAGTAATGGCTTTTGCGGCTCCTGTTGTCGTAGGGATGATTGATCCTGATGCAGCCCTCGCCCTGCGGAGGTCTTTATGCGGGGCATCGTGTAAGCTCTGGTCGCCGGTCATCGAATGTACGGTAGTAATATAGCCATCAATAATGTCCCAGTTATCATCCAGAATCTTCACCATTGCGGCTACGTTGTTGGTTGTGCAGGAAGCATTGGATAATATGGGTGACTTCAGGTCTACCAGGGCATCGTTTACACCTAAAACAACAGTAGGCACGCTTTTATCAGTGCTTGGCGCAGATATAATGACTTGTGCGGCACCGGCCTCCAAATGTCCCATGGCTCCCTGCTTTGAGGTAAACTTACCAGTTGATTCTATAACCAGATCTATGTTAAGAGCCTTCCAGGGCAGCGCAGAAGGTTCGCGCTCAGACAATACTTTTATGGTTTTTCCATTGATATACAGATTGTCTTTATCAAAATCAACGGTTCCCTTAAAACCGCGATGCACTGAATCGTACTTAAAGAGATGCGCGAGCGTTTGGGTATCTGCAAGATCATTTATAGCAACCACGGTTATGCCGGGGCGGTCCAAAATATTTCTTAAAAAAATACGGCCAATACGGCCAAATCCATTTACGGCAATTCTCATCATAATGGCTTAAACAAATGCAAAGCTAAAAAAATAAAAATGGCCGCGATCTATAATATACCAGTACGGCTTATTTGCTTTAAAATCTGCCTATTCCGGTAAATATTTTTTCCACCAGTCAGATACGAAGGGCTTCACTTCTGTTGGCTTTCCCGGTTCCGGTACAAATAATTCAATATGTTTCTCTTTTGCGTAGCCAATCAGCCTTTCGATGGGTTCAAACCAGGCATGCGGGGCAAGGCTAAAGGTTCCCCAGTGGATCGGCATCAGCAGCTTTCCTTTAAGGGCCAGGTGTGCATTTGAAGCATGATCCGGTCCCATATGTATATCGGGCCAGTATTTGCCGTAAGCGCCAATTTCAAGCATCGTAAGGTCAAAGGGACCAAACACATCACCTATCTCCTTAAAGCCGGGGAACCACCCCGAATCTGCCCCGAAAAAAATATTATGCTTTGGCCCTTTTATTACAAACGACGACCATAAGGTTTCGTTTCTGCCCGTTAATCCCCTCCCGCTGAAATGCCTTGCGGGTGTCGCTGTTAACACTATATCCCTGCCGATCATCACACTATCACCCCAATCCATTTCGGTGATGAAGTTTTTTGCGATACCAAATTTTTCGAGATGTTTCCCTACTCCAAGTGAACAAAAAAAAGGAATATCCTTATCTGCAAAAAACTTAATGGTGGCTTTATCCAAATGATCGTAATGATCGTGCGACTGGATCACGGCATCGAGCGGCGGAAGTTCATCCAAGGCTAATGGCGGCTGAAAAAAACGCCTGGGGCCAAACAGTGACGTAAATGAAACCCGGTCGCTCCAAACGGGGTCGGTCAGGATCCGCTTGCCATCAATCTCTATTAGTAAACTCGAATGCCCTACAAGGGTAATCCTTAAACCACTTGCGGGCGGTGCCTGGTACACTGCAACATCGGTTTTAAACGGGCCAATTGTTTTTCCGGGAACATTTTCGGCCTTATTATTAATATATTCTTTTAAAATAGGGATCATTATTCCCAAACCACTCATTTCAGTTGGAACTGGGTTTTGAAATTTCTTCCCTTTCTTTTCTGCGCCGGCTAAACTCATAGATCTTTATATCGTTGAAGGGTGGGTGGTAAATGCTATTGTTGTCTGTATTTTCTGCTGAATTGATATCGCTCCCGCTTTTATCAACCAACGTTCCTACACTGTCTTATTAAAAAATGCAATTGCCTGTGTACAAAATTCAAGCAAAAGCCGCGGCATTGCACTTTCAATGTAAGGCTGTGAAGCGCCAAAAGTATGATCCGCACCGGGGACGACCGATAATTGCGAATCTGGGTTCGCGGCTTTCAGTTCTTCAGCATGAATTAAGGGCACCGTTTCGTCGGCATCGCCGTGGACGAGAAGCCAGGGCTGTTTGATGGCAGCCGCGTTGGTTAAAATATCCAGCCGGGCCGGGTTTTTATCTAGATCAAGCAGCGCACCTACTTTTAATGGTAATTGCTGCCCGGTACGTTTATTTAAAAAATAGGCAATCCCCTGTAAGCGCCATTGGGTCTCAATTTCTTTGGGCCATAAATTACGAAAGCCCGAGATAGAAGCCATGGTCACCAATTTTTTTATGCGTGGATCTTCAGCCGTTTTTATGATGGAGATGCCCCCGCCCATGCTGTGACCAATAAGGTAAACCGTCGATATTGGTGGCATAGCAGAGCCTCCGCATACAAAATCAATCACCGTTTCCAGGTCCTGCAATTCAATTGAAAATGTGTTGTCGCTAAAGCTTACCAGGTCGGCAATCTCTGCTGGTCTGTCGATGGTGGTGCCGTTATGCGAAAAATTAAACTTTAAAAACTTATAGCCGTTTTCAGCAAAATGCCAGGCCATAAGGTTATGCGCGCCCCAATCCTTAAACCCTTTAAAGCCATGCGCAAAAATTACCATGGGTGCATTTTTTAGGGCATCATCAAAAGTTAGGTCCATAAGCATACTGCGGCCTTTGGCGCCGGGTATGGTGAAATATTGTTTTTTTATCATCTGTCTTGGCTTCGGAGGTAAAAATAGGGAAAAATTATACCTAACCTGCTATAAATGGGATGCAAATCATATTGTCGCTACTAACCTGTTTGTTTAGCTTATGCAACTCGCGGAATTTGGCTAAAGCCCTACTTTGATACCTCTTTATCCAGTCGGTTAAAACCGACGGCAATGAATGTAATATGGCATGCAATTCATTGCCATCCCTTTAAGGGACGGGAGGGTAAACAAAGAGATAAGGGCTTTAGCCAAAATTAACAGATTAGCGACAATATGATTTGCACCCTATAAATGTGCGACTATCCTCTATTGTCACAGGCATTCCCAAAGCCGGTTGTTTAGATAGCTTACCCAGACCTGTTACAATAATCGTCTTACCTTTAAACAGCTCGTTTTAGATTAACTTTATATAATTATAGGGATCGCAATCCGAAATTTAATATAAAATATGGGATTACGTGGCAGCACCTCCAAAGATTTTTTTAGAAATATATCGAAAGAATACTTAACTATGCCAATATATTGTTAAAGTTGAGCTGCTATGATCATTGAACCTAAAATCCGTGGCTTTATTTGTTTAACCGCTCATCCCGACGGATGCGGGCAGAATGTAATAAACCAGATCGGCTACATTAAATCAAAAAAAAGCATCAATGGTGCTAAAAAAATCCTGGTAATAGGGGCATCCACAGGTTTCGGTCTGGCATCACGCATTACCGGTGCATTTGCATCAGGCGCTGCTACCATAGGAGTTTATTTTGAAAAACCCCCTGCCGAGGGTAAAACTGCTTCCGCAGGATGGTATAATACTGCCGCTTTTGAGCAACAGGCACATGAGGCCGGCTTATATGCCAAAAGTATTAACGGGGATGCTTTTTCGGCCGATGTAAAACAAAAAACAATCGACCTGATTAAAGCCGACCTCGGTCAGGTTGATCTGGTTATTTACAGCCTGGCCTCGCCACGCAGAACAAATCCAACAACAGGTATTATCCATAATTCAGTGATCAAGCCTATCGACGGCGTTTTTAGTGATAAAACCGTCGATTTTCATACCGGCATAGTTACAGAGATAGCCATTAATCCGGCTACAGCCGATGAAATAACAAATACCGTGGCCGTAATGGGCGGCGAAGACTGGGCCCTGTGGATTGACGCTTTGGCCGCAGCCGGGGTATTAGCTGATGGCACGCTAACTATTGCTTATTCATACATCGGTCCTTCACTTACCGAAAAGGTTTACCGTAAGGGCACTATCGGGATGGCTAAAAATCACCTGGAAGCATCCGCGAAACTTATTAATGAAAAGCTGAAGGCTATAAACGGTAAAGCGTTAATTTCTGTAAACAAAGCACTGGTGACTCAATCCAGTTCAGCTATCCCGGTTATTCCTTTGTATATTTCATTATTGTATAAGATAATGAAAGCAAAAGGACTCCATGAAGGTTGCATTGAACAGATGCAACGCATGTTTGAAGATCGTTTGTATACCGGCGGAGAGATCCCGACCGATGGTGATGGAAGAATCAGAGTGGACGATTGGGAAATGCGCGACGATGTGCAGGCCGAAGTTGCCGCCTTATGGAAGCAGGCCGATACCGATAATTTACCTGAGCTTGGCGACCTGCAAGGTTACCGGGCTGATTTCATGAATCTTTTTGGTTTTGACATTGCCGGCATTAATTACGAACAAGACTCGAATGAGCTAGTGATAATCCCCGGTTTGGTGAGTTAGTGAATAAGTGAGTGGTGAGAAGTGAGTAGAATAGCGTCTTCCTACTCACCACTCAATCCAACAATTTCCTGCCTGCCGTCCACCATGCCCATAATATAAGCAGGGGTTGCAAAATAAGCAGCCTTATCCATGCCAAAAACGGCGTTACGGTCATGTTGCCAAGTTTTACCGGCGCATCGCCTATCATACTGATATGTACCGGCAAAAAGGCAAGGAGCATTAATATGATCCCCCAGGCGGCTAATTGCCTTGTTTTGAAAAACACAAGCATCGTGGCAAACACCAGTTCAAAAAAACCTGCCGCCAGGTTTAAAAACTGGGGGAAAGGCAAATAGCTAGGTATGATTTTTATGTATGATAAAGGGTCCCGAAAATGGTTTATACCTGCTACAATGTAAAACACAACCAGTACAACGAGGCTTGTTTTTTGAAGTTTATTCATAGATAAAGATATTATATTTTACGGAACCGCCGTTTCACAAAACATATACGATATAAAGCCCCGATCGGTTTAATTTATAATTGTTCTAAATACACCTGTATGACAAAGGCTTGACACTGCATCCCATTAATCCTGTTATTTTTGTCGGGTCAAATTTTAAAATAACTTTGAAGTATCTAAAAGTAATCGCTTTTACGCACAAACAAATTGAGCTGAAGGAATTGGGGAGGTTGGTAATTTGCCAGGAAAACCTGACGGATAAACTGCATGATTTAAAAACACAGTTTGGCATAGCAGAGATCTTTTACTTAGCTACCTGTAACCGCGTTGAATTTGTAATGATAACCCCAAGGGTTGTTGATAAAGAATTTGCAAAAGAATTTATCAGCGCCTTAAATATGGGCCTTTGCCCCGTTTCGGCCTGCGCCTTTTTGGAAGCTGCTTCTATTTATGAAGACAAAGATGCCCTTGAACATTTGCTGCGTACTTCCTGCTCGCTCGAAAGCCTAATTGTTGGCGAAAAGGAAATACTGCCCCAGCTGCGTAAAGCTTACGAAAACTGCAAAGAAGCAGGCCTTACCGGCGATGGTTTGCGCATGTTTATGGGTTGCATCGTAAAAACAGCCAAAGAAGTTTACACCCATACCAATATTTCAAAAAACCCTATTTCGGTGGTTTCACTGGCTTACCGCAAGCTGAAAGATTTTAAACTATGCGCCAACGACCGCATTCTGATCATAGGCGCAGGTGAAACCAATATGAATTTGTCCAAATATCTGCAAAAGCATAAGCTATCAAACTTCGCTGTATTTAACCGTACACTGTCAAAAGCCAAACAAATGGCTGCCGACCTTGGCGGCGAAGCTTATACGCTGGATGCTTTAAAAGATTATAAAAACGGTTTTGATGTTATTATTACCTGCACATCGGCCGTTGAACCCATTATTACTACCGAAGTTTATACCTCCCTGTTAAACGGCGAAACCGGTCGCAAAACCATTGTGGACCTGGCTGTGCCAAATGATACCGCCCCCGAAGTGCTAAAGAATTTCCCGGTAAACTTTATTGAAGTACATTCATTAAATGAAGTTGCCAAAAGAAATTTGCAGGAACGCTACGAAGAGTTGAGTCATGCCGAGCGCATCATCGGCGAAAACATGGAAGCCTTTATATTGGAGCTGAAACAGCGCCGTATTGAACTGGCCATGCGCCAGGTGCCTGAAAAGATCAAAGAGATCCGCAATACTGCCATCAATTCCGTTTTTGCCGAAGAAGTGCAGGGAATGGACCAGCAATCGCGCGATATACTTGAAAAAGTAATCAATTACATGGAGAAAAAATATATCAGCGTACCCATGATCATGGCGAAGGATATATTGATCAATAATTGATTTTGGCACATTCCCGATAATTTTCATACGCTACCCGCCGTCCCCTCCCGCAGTTTGTGTCCCCACAAACGGCTGACTGTCTGAACCATGATTTATAGGATTTTACGATGCCCATGATTCTGCCCTTCTGCCCTTGTTGGTGTTGTCACCAACAAGACCCGCGTCTTAAGTATTTAGATGAAACCTTTAGATTGGTTCTAAAAATATAAGCTATCATGTAATTCAGGTTATATCCAAATAAACCCGGGAACTTCAATTTGTTGGTGACAACACCAACAAAGGCGAACGGCTGATGATTGTCTGAACCATGATTTTTAGGATTTCACGATGCCCATGATTAAAAAAATCTGTAATTCCTTAATCCTATAAATCATAGTTCAAACAAAAACTCATCGCGCAAAGCCATCTTCACAATACTCCAAAATCCACCCCAATCACATCATTGTCACCTTTTACCCTTCACCTTTCTGCTTTCTCCTTTCCTCTTAACAATCCGCAATTATTCCTTAAATCATTCGGTTAAAAAGTTAAATTTGCGCTTGCAAATAATTAGGCCAATTGGATAGAACATTGATTATAGGAACCCGCGGCAGCGACTTAGCGCTATGGCAGGCACATTTTGTACAGGATAGCCTTGCCGCTATCGGCATTACAGCTGAATTAAAGATCATAAAAACCCAGGGCGATAAGATCCTTCATCTCAGTTTAGATAAATTAGAGGGTAAAGGGTTTTTCACCAAAGAACTTGAAGAAGAATTATTGGCAGGTACCATAGACCTCGCGGTTCACTCACACAAGGACCTGCCAACTGAAAATCCACCGGGACTCATCATCGCAGCAGTTTCTGAACGGGAAGACCCTTCGGAACTGCTGCTGATCCTGAAAGACTGTGTGGATGTACGCCAGAAGCTTTCGGTAAAATATGGCGGCATTGTGGGCACTTCGTCTAACCGGCGCAAGGCTCAGTTGCTGGCATACCGCCCCGATCTTGACATTATCGACCTGCGTGGCAATGTACCAACCCGCGTTAACAAGCTACGCAGCGAAAATTACGATGCCATTATGCTGGCCAAAGCAGGTGTGAGCCGACTTGGTTTGGATCTGAGCGATTTCCATGTGGAAGAATTAACGCCTACCGAACTGGTACCGGCGCCTGCACAAGGCGCATTGGCCATACAGGTACGCGAAAAAGATACGGAACTGTTTAATGCACTGCAGCCGCTGCACCATGCTAATGTTGCCGAAGAACTGGCAGTTGAGCGCACTGTGCTTAAATTATTCGGCGGTGGCTGTCATTTGCCATTAGGCTGCTATTGCCGCAAAGATGGCGATATGTACCAGGTGTTTACATCCAAAGCCGATGAAGGTGGTGATTTCCCCGACAGGTTTTTTACAGAAGCAGCCTCCACAGAGGGGTTGCCTGAGAAAATTGTTGCCTATTTTGATAAGGACCGTTTGTTCCCTAAAAAAGTATTCATTTCGCGTGATCTTCCCGAAATTAGTTATTTCCGCAGGGCACTGGAAAAACACGGGATCGAAATTGAGGCACGCTCGCTAATCCGCACGGTACCGGTAATTACAAAGCTTGATAATTTCATCTTAAAAAATATCGACTGGGTATTTTTCAGCAGTAAAAATGCTGTTGAATACTTTTTTAATCTTGAACCGCTGTTGCCAAAGAAAACCAAATTTGGTGTGATGGGCAGCGGGTCCGAAGATATGCTGCGGCGCAAAGGTCATTTTGCCGATTACGTTGGCGGCGACATTGATCCGGCTGAAGTTGCAGGAGAGTTTGCCAAACTGGCCAATGGCACAACGGTATTGTTCCCTTCTGCCGAAAACTCCCTGCGGAGCATCCAGCAGGTTTTATCAGCAGATACAAAAATTATCGACCTGCCCGTATACGAAACCATACTCGAAGACGACGCCTCTGAAAGTAGCGCCGAAGTGCTCGTATTTACAAGTCCATCAAATGTAGAGGCGTACTTTGCCGGCAATTTGATCCAGCCTGGCCAGCAGGTTATTGCTATAGGCACATCAACCGGTAAAAAACTTGATGAATTAAACGTGAATTATACCCTTCCTTACTCACCCGATGAAACCGGGCTGGCAGAGGCGGTGTTTGGGCTGTAAAATGTCCATGGTCGATAGACCATAGTCCATGGTTTTTCGATTACCGCGAAAAGAAACTATGGGCTATGGACCATCGACTATGGTCTAAAACATTCTACTTATACGTTATAACTAACTTCGGGTGTCGTGATGCATCCGAGTAATAACTCGAGCAGAAGATCCTGCTTGTATAAATAACTTCATTTTTTAGCTGTAACAAAAAGCCATAGTTGGCGCCGGAGCTTACCATAGGTGCAATCAGCCCTTTAACATCTACAGAAACGTTAAGGAACGATTGGGTTGTGCTTGGAATAGTAACCTGGTTAGCTGTAAGGCCGGCCGGCTGATTAAACCATGTTACCGAGGAAGCATCCCAATTGGTAGCCACTTGCTGGATCAATACAGAATTATCAGTTCCAAAATTAGCATGTACTAAATCACCATTCAAGGGAATTGTATCCGAATATAACTGAAGATTTGCGCTGAGGATCGTCGCGCTGGCGGGAATGCTGCTCAGGTCAAATTTCAACAGGTTCCTGATAGTGAGTGGAATGGAATTTTTAGTCCACGCAGCAAGTGGCTCTTCAATGGAGGTATGATTACTAAAGTCGGCTCCATTCCAGATCCCAACGTTTGTCTCACCCGGATTGCTTGCCGGCTGTAAGGTGAGCGTCACGGATACTGCCGGTTTAACAATTACCGAAAAATCAGCCAGGCCGGTGAGCCCGTTATTGTCTATCACTTCGAATTGAAACCTGTAGGTTCCGGCAACAAACCCATTAAAAGTTGCGGTGGCTGAGCTTTCATTTGTTATTGATGCTTCTGATGGCCCCGAAATTTGAGTCCACAGATAACCGACGATATGCCCGGTGGCATCAGTCCCTGAACCTGTTAAGGTAAGATTACTACCAGGCGCATTGATTGTAGTGTCTGCCGGTGCTTTAGCTACCGGTATCGAATCTTTGGTCGACTTGGGTATTGGAGGATCAATATCAGTTTGTTTCTGGCAACCATTTATAACAAGGAACGTCATTAATGCAAAAATAGGCGCGAATAAGAGTTTTTTCATTTGAGGTAAATTTACCATAAAGCTAAAATTATGTTTTCAAAACCAACAGACGCTATAGGGTTTTTTATTAAAAAAATCATTCGTGTGACATTTTTTGATACCAAACCCATTTTTTGCCGCTTATCCCGAAGCATTAAGGTCTTAGCACTGTTATAAATTGCTTTCCTTTATTAACTTTGTGACGCCTGTTTTTGCAGGCTATTTTGATCCTATAAAATGTTACAACGACCCCGAAGAAACCGGAAAAGTGAAGTTATCCGCCAGATGGTGCAGGAAACCCATGTTAGTGCAGCAAATTTGATATTCCCGCTGTTTATTGTCGATGGAACTTTTCAAAAAACCGAGGTATCGTCTATGCCTGGGATCTACAGGTATTCTATTGATAACCTGCTGCGCGAAATTGAAAGCTGTTTAAAGCTGGGTTTAAATTCATTCGATCTGTTCCCTAATATTGATGAATCGTTAAAAGACAAATACGCAACCGAAAGCCACCGCGATCAGAGCCTGTATTTACGTGCTATCCGCGAGGTAAAAAAGAATTTTCCCGAAGCCTGCGTAATTACCGATGTAGCCATGGACCCTTACAGCAGCGACGGGCACGATGGCATTGTTGAAAATGGTGAGATCCTGAATGACGAAACGCTGGAGATCCTTGGCAAAATGGCCCTTGCCCACGCGCAATGCGGTGCAGATATTATTGCCCCCTCGGATATGATGGACGGACGTGTGGGTTATATCCGCAAAGTGCTCGATGAAAATAAGTTCACCAATGTGTCCATCATGTCGTACTCGGCGAAGTATGCCAGTGCATTTTACGGGCCATTCAGGGATGCGTTAAATTCCGCACCGAAATTCGGAGATAAAAAAACCTATCAGATGAACCCCGCCAACCAGCGCGAAGCTTTAATAGAGGCAAACCTGGATGAAGCCGAAGGCGCTGACTTCTTAATGGTAAAACCCGCCCTGCCGTACCTTGATATCATAAAATTAATAAAAGATAATACAGAGCTACCCGTGGCAGCCTATAATGTAAGCGGCGAATACGCCATGGTAAAGGCAGCCATACAACGCGGCTGGCTTAACGAGCAGCGGGCCATTACCGAAGTACTAACCAGCATACGCCGTGCAGGCGCCAGCGCGATACTAACCTATCATGCCAAGGAAGTGCTGGAGAATAAGTGGCTGTAATTAGAGGGCAGTCCGAAAGTCAGTAAAGTCGGGAAGTCCGAAAGAAGCTGCAACTGACGTTTCGGCAAAAATAACTTAAGTTAAATAGAGATACGAGATTAGTTAAATCTCGAAAATAAGATATAAAGGATGATCAACTCGTTTAAAAAAATGTTTTCAGTAGAGTCGGAACCTGTAAATACTACCGGTAAGCCGGATATCTGCAGGGAAAAATCTGCAGAATTATATGCAAAGGCAAAAACCTATTTCCCGGGTGGGGTAAACTCTCCGGTCAGGGCGTTTAAATCGGTGTACGGCACACCGCTTTTTATTGAAAAAGGCGATGGCAGCCAGTTATGGGATGCCGATGGTAACCAGTTTATCGACTTCTGCTGCTCCTGGGGGCCGCTGATCCTGGGGCATAACCACCCTAAAGTACGCGAAAAGGTAATAGAGGTGATGCAAAACGGCATGTCATTCGGCGCTCCTACTGCGCTTGAAAATGAACTGGCGGAACTCATCCTTAAAAACAATAAGCTTATTCAAAAAATGCGTTTCGTAAGTTCCGGCACCGAAGCGGTGATGTCGGCCATCAGGCTGGCAAGGGGCTATACCAAACGCGATAAGATCTTAAAGTTTGAAGGCTGTTACCATGGTCACAGCGATTCGCTCCTGGTAAAAGCAGGTTCGGGCCTCGTGACCTTTGGCGAAACGTCATCGGCAGGCGTACCAAAGTCATTTGCCGATGAAACTATTGTTGTCGCGCTAAACGACAAGAAAGCCATCGAAGCCGCATTTGATGAATTTAAAGATCAAATTGCAGCAATTATTATTGAGCCTATCCCAGCCAATAATGGTTTATTGCTGCAAGAAAAAGAGTACCTGCAATTTTTACGGGAGATCTGTACAAAAAATGGCACCCTGCTCATATTTGACGAGGTGATCTCGGGTTTCAGGGTTGGGTTTGAAGGTGCGGCTGCTTATTACGATATTAAACCCGATATACTTACTTATGGTAAAATTATCGGTGGCGGCCTTCCTGTCGGCGCGTATGGCTCTTCTGTTGAGATCATGGCCCATGTTTCGCCGGATGGCGGGGTTTACCAGGGCGGCACATTATCGGGCAACCCGGTGGCAATGGCGGCCGGCATTGCCCAGTTAACCGAGCTGCTGCGCTCCAACTTTTACCGTGACCTTGATAAAAAGACAGATCGAATTTGTATCGGCCATACAAAGATTTGCTACGGCCCGTAATTATAAATTCAAAGTATTCAGCATCGGCTCCATTTTCTGGTTTGCTTTTACCGCCCAGGAAGCTATCCGCAGGGCGGATGAAATAGATGCATCGGGCATGGAGTTGTTTAAAAAATTGCACCGCGAATTATTGAACAGGGGCGTTTATCTTGGACCTTCAGGCTATGAAGTTGGCTTTATATCATCAGCTCACACAAAAATAGATCTTGAAAAAGCGAAACGTGCTATATTTGAAAGTTTAGAGGTGGTGTTTACCGGAAAATAAACAAGCCCCTCCCAACCCTCCCCGGTAGGGAGGGCTTTTAAGAAGAAAAATAAAAAGTCTCCCCTACCGGGGGAGGTTATTCACCAGGTGTTTGTTCTCATGGGTGTTCATGAGGGCTGCGCCGTTTAGAGGGGGCTTGACAAACTGACATGAGAAGATCATTTGCAATATTCTACGCGCTCATCACTTATGCTTTAATGCAGTTAATATGGTGGGCGTACTCACTTGTAAAAGCAAGCCCCGGCAAAATGGGAATGATTATGAGTGAAGGCTCTGTTTTCATATTTGTATTTTTTACCGGCGCATACTTTTTGCACAGATCCTTCAATCGCGAACGTAAGTTACAGGAGCAAAAAAGGAATTTTTTGCTTTCGGTAACCCACGAACTTAAATCGCCCCTGGCATCTATCAAAATACTTTTACAAACCATTCAAAAAAGAGATCTTACCAAGGCGCAAACGCTTGACTTTATCGGGAAATCGTTAATGGATATTGAGCGACTGGATGATATGGTTGAAAACATGCTCCTTGCTTCAAAAATTGATAACCAGTCTTATACCTTTCCAAAAGCCAAATTCAATCTTTCTGTATTGGTTGATAGTATTGTAAACCGTTTGCAGCTCAGCAAATGCGAAAGCAACCAGCAGATCATCGATGCCGAAATTGAGCCTAAAATTGAGATCACAGGAGATAAGTTTGCCTTAACATCCGTGGTTACCAACCTGATTGAAAATGCCATTAAGTACTCAGGCCCATGTGAGGTTGTTGGTGTAAAATTATTCAAGAAGGAAGGCAGAGTGTTTTTACAGGTGGCTGATCATGGCATAGGCATAGCTGATCCGGAGAAAAACCGGATCTTCGACAAGTTCTACAGAGTGGGCAGCGAGGATACCCGGAATACAAAAGGGACTGGTTTAGGTCTTTATATTGTAAAAGAAGTATTGGATAAGCACCAGGCGAGCATAAAAGTGAAAGATAACCGCCCTGTGGGTAGTATATTTGAAGTTGTTTTTGATTAACATAAAATAAACCACATGCAAAACAAAAAAAGGATTCTGTTAGCCGAAGATGAGGACCATCTTTTGGAAGCTATAAAACTTAACCTGGAGCTTGAAGGTTATAAAGTATCAACCGCCACCAATGGTAAAAAGGCTTTGCAGCTATTTAAAGAGGAGCGTTTTAACCTGGTGATACTGGATGTTATGATGCCCGAAATTGATGGCTTTGTAGTTGCCGAAACTATCCGCCTGGAGAATTCGGAAGTGCCCATTATGTTTTTGACAGCTAAAAACACCAATGAAGATAAGATTTCGGGTTTAAAGAAAGGCGCGGATGATTATCTTACCAAACCGTTTAACCTGGAAGAACTGATCCTTAGGGTAAATAATTTGGTTAAACGCAGCCTGAAGGGTGATGAGCTTAAGGAATTCAACAGTTATAAGATCGGCGATAAAACCATACATTTCAACTCTTTTGAACTGGTAAATGGCGATGGTTCCATCACGCCGCTTACCAAAAAAGAAACCATGCTGTTAAAGCTGCTTATTGAACGCAGAAACGATGCCGTGTCACGTGAGCAAATTTTAGAAACCGTATGGAATTATGATGTTTATCCTTCAACCCGTACCATTGATAATTTCATCCTCACCTTCCGTAAGTATTTTGAGCCGGATCCAAAAAACCCGGTTTATTTTCACTCAATACGTGGTGTGGGTTATAAATTTACTGATAACCAGCATTAATGTTTACTAATAAGATACGTTTATTTATTGGCACCATCTTTTTGCTATCACTGACAATATTGGTCAACCTGCATCTTTATGATGTTGCTTCAGTTGCGCTGATGTTTATTATTTTACTTGCCTGGGATTATTTCAGGTCGGGAACGCTTGTTGTGGCAGCAAGATACTTTCACCATAAAGAATATGACCGGGCCGAGCGTGTTTTAGGAGAAATATTTAAACCGGAATGGCTCCGGAAAAACCGGCGTGGCTATTATGAATACCTGATGGGAGGCATTTGCCTGCAAAAACAGGATTTTGAAGACGCCGGAAAACATTACGAAATTGCGGCCCAATACCCTTTACGCTCGGTTAACGATCACGTAGCTGCGCTGGTACATGTAGCAAATATCAGTATCAGGCAAGGTAATTACGACAAGGCGGAAGCTTATTTAAAGCTTACTGAAAAACACCAGGAAAAAATAAATGCCAAAATGAAGGATGTGATTAACCGCCTTCACGAGGAAATAAAGAAACACAAAAAATAGAATCAGGAGCCAGGAATCAAGATAAATAAATCCTGGTTCCTGGTTCTTGACTCTCCAAACTATATGAGAAATTCGTTATTAATTAAAGCCGCATTTTCAGAGAACACAGATCGCCCGCCTGTATGGATGATGCGCCAGGCAGGCCGGTTTATGAAAGAATATTGGGATATAAAAAACAAATATTCTTTCCTTGAAATGTGTAAAACCCCCGAGCTGGCCGCCGATGTCACCATGCTACCGGTTGACCTTTTAGGAATAGATGCTGCCATTTTATTTTCAGATATCCTTGTTACAGCCGAAGCCATGGGTGGCGATTTGAGCTTTAACCAGGGCGTGGGCCCTAAATTCGCAAACCCGGTTCGCACCAAAGCTGATATTGACAAACTGGATACCGGGGTAGTGCATAAGCTGCAATATGTGGCCGATGCGATTAAAGTTATTCAGCAAAGGCTGAATGGCAGTATTCCGCTCATTGGTTTTGCGGGTGCACCTTTTACCGTGATGAGCTACCTGGTTGAAGGGGGATCGTCAAAAGACTTTAAGCTAACCAAACTGATGCTGCACAATGAGCCCGAACGGGCCCATCAGCTGTTATCAAAAATAGCTACAGTAACTGCAGATTATTTAAATCTTCAAATTGCTGCGGGGGTAAACGCAGTGCAAATATTCGACAGCTGGGCGCAAGCTTTGGCATGGGATGATTACAAAGAATTTTCGCACAGGTACATTTGTGAGATCATCAGCAAACTGAACCGGAAAGATATCCCGGTTATATCATTTTGCAAGGGAAGTTCTGTTTTTGCACCGTTAATGGCAGAAGCCAAACCTGATGTAATCTCTATCGACTGGAATGTTGACCTTTTAGACATTAAAAAACGTTTACCGGCAGGTATCGCCGTTCAGGGAAATCTTGATCCGCATATTTTGTATGCCGATAAAAAGGTGATAAAGGAAAGAATTTATAGGCTTTTCGACCGCATGAAGGATGAAAAGGGATTTATTTTTAACTTAGGCCACGGCATTATGCCTGATATACCGTTTGATAATGTTAAGTATGCGGTAGATATAATAAAGAGCTACGGCCCCCCGGCCCCCTAAAGGGGGAGCTTGTGCGGTGGGTTATTAAATTAAATATTAAAATTCCCCCTTTAGGGGGTTGGGGGCTTATGTACCAATACATTCTTGCCATACACATCATCTTTGTAGTCTGCTGGTTTGCAGGGCTATTTTACATGGTGCGCCTGTTTATTTACCATACCGAGGCCCAGGAAAAACCCGAACCAGATCGTAAAATATTATCAGACCAGTTTGAATTAATGGAACGTAAGCTTTGGTATATTATCACCGTGCCCTCCATGTTTCTTGTCTTAGCGGCCGGCATAACTATGCTTATCCTGGTGCCCACCTGGTTACAGCAGCCCTGGATGCATATTAAACTTTCTTTTGTTATTGGATTATTGGTTTATCATTTTATCTGCCAAAATAAAATGAAGCAAATGGCTAAAGGAATTTATAAATGGACATCGACCCAATTACGGATCTGGAATGAGGTGTCCACAATTTTGCTATTCGCGATAGTTTTTCTTGTGGTACTGAAAGATGCTTTTGGCTGGATCTTTGGTGTAGTTGGGATAGTTCTTTTATCGATACTATTGATGGCGGGAGTGAAGATTTATAAATACTATCGCACCAAAAAATAGGAGAGTTAATGGCGGTTGCAGATAGAGAAGCCGGGGAATCATGATGGTCAGAATTTCCGGGGGAACCAACGTCAGCCATTCACCCAATCAACAAAGCAACAATTCACCTCTTTCTCAGCCCTTTATACAGGACAAAATTCTTACTGAGCATTAAAACATTAAAGCCGGCATATCCCGGAAACGACTGCATGATCATTTGCTCTTTTGGCCCACTGTAGCTTTCGGGCAATACAATATAGAGCGGTCCGGCAAAACCATCGTACCTGTAATCATCGGCCTTAATTTTGAGGTCATCACCGATGGGCTGCAAAGTTACAAAGCGATTATGCTTGAGCTCAAGTCCAATGTCGTCACCAATAAAAACAAACGTTATGTTCCTTTTTTCTCCGTCGAGCTTCAATACCTCATTAAGGGAAGCCTGATCTATATTTGGTTGGGCGATGCCTGTTGGGCCTTTGGCGTAAGTACTGTTTACTTTATAGCCGTTTATTAAATAGGAGAAACTGTGAGCGGCTATGCCTGCAAAAACAAGTACGAATAAAAATCTGAATACCGGCTTAAATCGCGCAACGCAGACCATCAGGCCGGGCACAATTAATAGTCCGATGATCCGAAAATGCCTTGACTCCATGGAAATATCCAATTGGCGCAAATAAGAAATGCCAAAAAACAATACTGATACTATGTAAAAAACAACCAGGAACAACCTGTAATTATTATCAGGCACGTACCGGATGATGTTAAAGATCAGCACCATGCTCAGCAAAGCAGTAAATATCAGAATTATGACCGCCCATTCTGCGCTGAACAAAGGCTTCCCGATGTGGTTGATCAATCCATTCAAAAGATCATCTACCGAAAACCCGGATAATATCGGCGAAGCTAAAGGAAAGCTGAATGTTTCTGCAGTAAGCTTAAGGCCGTTTGAACCCGTAACCGGGCTTTCGCCTTTTGAAATATAAAATATATAAATTACAGCAAGTGATACAACTGCCGGAATACCAACCCATAATGCCTTTTTCACCCAGTTTGCAAAGCCTGGCTTTCTTACCGACAGCTCAATCCATAAACAGCATAAACCAGCGGCATACATCCATAAAAAAGACGATTTGAAAAAGAACCCGGCAAATCCCGAAAGAAGTACAAATAAAATCAGTTTAAGTCCCGGTTTTTTTAAGGAAATGCAGCCGTACAGGAACCAGCCTTCGAAAGAGAAAAGTAAGATCTCACCGCCATTGTAGAAAACATTCGGGATCATAAAAGCTTCCTGGCAAAGGATAAACACGAGGCTGATAGCGGCAATAAAAGGCGTAAAGCCAATTTTTTTGAAGAAGCAATAAAACCCGGCCAAGCCACAAAACTCTGCAATGGTTACAGTTAAAGCTATGCTGCGCCCCATATTGAGGCCGGTAATTATTTTAAAGAAAAACGGCGCAAGATATTGCCCGGGCGACCACCAGGTTAAAAATTGCGTGTAGTTTTTCGAAATATCTCCCTGGTCGGGACTAACCAAATTATTAAAGCCACCGCCCAGCTGCATACTTTGCAACACCTGGAAACCCTGTGATGGATCGGTAAAGATAGCCGGAGGGATAAAAAACAAGGTGATACCCATCAGTAATACAACAAAACCGGTACCGGCAAGGATAAGCTTATGGCGATGGTTTTTTTGTACAGTCATTATTAAAATTCGCCTCGATTAGGGAATAGCTAATTTATATATTTTAAAAAACTTACTCCATACTACGCATACGGGTTTTTACAGCTGGGTTCCCCTGGTAAATGGCGTAAGCCTCCAGGTTTTTAGTAGCTACCGAACCACTGGTGAGTACCGCATGAGTGCCCGCATTTACACCTGCATTTATTATGGCACACGCGCCAATCCAGACACCCTCTTCCAAAACAACATTTAAGACTATAAGGTCGAATGATGATTTTTTATAATTATGACTGCCTGTAAGAATAACTGCCCCCTGCGAAATGCAAACGTTGTTACCAATAGTAACCGGAACAAGGCAGTCTATCCAAACGTTTTCGCCAATCCAGGTATGATCACCAATGGTTAAATGCCAGGGGTATTTGATATTTACACCCGGTTTCATAGTGACGCCCTTACCAATTTTGGCGCCGAAAATACGGAGCAAAAATATTTTAAAACCACTAACTGGAACCAGGCTTGTTTTTAAAAACAGTGCGTTTAAATAAAACCATAAAATCCTTTTTACAGCATTGCCACCCGGATGAAAGGGTGCATTGTTATAAGATGACAGATCAGTTTGAAACATCGGGTTCATTTAAGGCGTTATCATTCTTCACCCAAAAGTAAAGGCTAATAGCTATAACAAGGTAGATAATAATATTAAAAGCAGTATGATGATCAAAGATCCGGGTATTGTGCTTATTCCAAAATAAGGCAAGCAGGATAAAGCGGATTACATTCAAAAATTCGATACCCAAAATACCCAGGCAAAAGAAAATGATTTTTGACTTCAACTTTTTAGGATATGCTATAACAAAAGCCGCAAAAAAGCTGATAAGCCCCAGACCCAGGCAGGAGTAAACCAACTGAATAACGCCATGCCCCGACACCAGTAAATCATACTCACTTGTTATTGCTGCAAAACCAAGCCAATTGAGTATTTGTGCGCTGCTATGCAATAATAGCCAACGAAGGCCCCGGATATAGTTAAAGTAATTAGCCAGAAAGGCATTATAGTGATGTGCCCCGGGGTTGGTAAGGCTAAAATAAAATATATTAAAGTAATAAAACAAGGGAAAAAGCACGACCAACAGAATAATAAACCTGAGCGCCTGGTTTTTTTGATGGTAAATGGTTTTTTCAATTCCTTTTTGCTGCTGAAGATTTTCATCAATTTTAATGTCGACCACCAGCCTGAACCAAAATGCCTGTAAAAAATGAAAAATGACGCCGGTCCTGCCATCAAGTATCCCTAACTGGAAAAACATCCGGTAAAAAAAATAGATCATGGGCCGCACATATCTCGGCAATTGCCACCATAAATCCTTAAACCTCGCCCTGCGCTGGTCGGGCGATCCCCAAAAATGAGGCTTAACGGTTTGCGTCCTTAATTGTTGGATCCGTTCAAGTTCTTCGTGCGCCAGGAGATCACTGTACCGGTTATGCTTTGTTATCCAAAACGAGATCTGATTTTCCTTCAGGTTCTCTTCTAAAATATGACCATCTTTCCAAACCACTGTATCGCCGGGTACTACAAAGCGATGATCCATATTTTCACTCAGGTCCGAATAGCCTACCCCATACCGGATCAGTTTTAGCTGGTAAAAAGGATAATACCCCCCGTGTTTGATCCACTTGCCTTTGAAATAATTTTTTCGGTTAAAATAGATGCCGTTGATATGCTGATAATCTTCATCACGAAAATTGAGCAGGCGCTCCCTTAATTCGGGGGTTACTATATGGTCGGCATCCAATCCAATTACCCATGGTGTTTGGATCCCGAAGTTTTTAAGGGCATAGTCCCATTGCTTGGGATGGTTTTCAAAAGGATGCTGTAAGATAGTCGCGCCAAAATCTTCAGCAATTGTCAATGTGCTATCGGTACTGCCGGAATCTAATATGAAAACCGTCGCATCGAGCGCTTTGATAGACTCAAGCAGCCGTGGCAGGTGAACTTCCTCATTATAGGTTAAAATAACAAATGAAAATTGGCTGTTCAAGATATTTTAGCTTTAATAACCATGGATTTCCAAAAATAAGGAATCCGGCCGCATCCTCTAAAATCGGTAACCGTAAAACCCGCCTTATTTAACAGATCGCTTAACGTTGCCCTCGACCAAAATTTGATGTGCCCCCCATGCCATGCCGGGCCTAAATGGCTGTCCCATTTATTCAAAAGGCTTAATGAAAGATTTTTTAAATAGCCGTGATAGGGTGTTGAAATAATGAGCTCGCCCTTGTTGTTTAAGGCTTGCTTGCAAAAATCAATAAAGCCAGCCGGATCATATAAATGTTCAATTACTTCTGTGGTTATAATGGTATCGAAAGAAAGGCCTTTTAGCTCATCGGGCAGTTCACCTGTTGATAAATCCTGGATAAAAAACCGCGATGGGTTGGTTTTTTGGGCGATGGCGATCCCCTCTTTTGAAGCGTCAGTTCCATAGGCATTATAGCCTTGGGAAATGAGGTAATTAACCAAATAGCCGTTACCGCAACCCAAATCTAAAATACACTAATTCGCACTCTTATCAAGCAGCGAAAGAATAGGCGCTTGCAGGTAATTAAAAGTATGAGCAGGCTGACTGTTTGGAAAACCATAATCTTTGTATGCGGTCATATTTTAATCATTGTTTGGTACAGGTCAATATACTTTTTTACAAGTCGTTCTTCGTTAAAATCCTGATATATTTTTCCAGGAGCATTTTGCCTGATCTGCGTAAGCGCTGTTTTATTATCGTTTGCAATTTTATTTATTGCATTGCTGATCGAAATCGGATCTGTCTGGCATAACCAGCCAAGGTTATTTTCAGCCACGTAGTCGGCTAGGCCCACCTGTTCGCTTATCAATGCCGGGGTGCCTACGCTTAAACTTTCGATCACCACGTTCCCGAAGTTTTCATCATAGGATGGTAGCACAAAAAGATCATGATCATGAAGCAGGTCGAATTTATTTTCATTGCAAAAGCCCACCCAGTTTATTTTATCATCAATATGATTATTGATAGCAATTGTTTTTAAATACCCGATATAATTTTCATCCCCGTCACCGGCTATAGTAAGCCGGAACGGAACAGAAAGCAATGGCAGGGCATTTAACAACAGATCAAGGCCTTTTTTTTCTTCTATGCGGGAAAAGAAAAGTAATTTAAAAACATCTGACGGGTTAGATTCCGGATATTCTTTTTTACCTGGCAATTTTACAAAATTTGGCAGTATGGAGATGGTTTTGGGATTAATCAGATGCCTCACGGCTTCGTATTCTCTTTTGGAGGTTACGTGGATATGGCTGTGATTGAGTAAATACCGTCCAAATAAATTATGAATTAACCATTTTTTGCCAATGTTTTTATTCTGAAACGAGTAGCTGCTCAAGGTTCCCCGTGGCGAAATCACAACCGGTACTTTACGGATCAAAGCTATCAGGCAGGAAAATAAGGACACAAAGTTCCACCATGCGTGAATATGGACAATATTAAAACTCCTGGCTTCTTTCCATAGTGCTTTTAATAGCGCAGGCGAAAAATGGGTATGATCTTTGGTTATCCGTTTAAAATAAGTTACTGGCACCTCATCAATATCAACGGTTTGACCAGGAATTACAGGTAATTCCGTTTTCCCGTTAGCCGTTGTGGCAAAAACCTTTGTTGAAATGCCAGCCTTCACCAATTGCTCACTCAGCATAGATACCGACATGGTGGGCCCGCCGTAAACAAAGGCCGGTTTATAGGCGGCACATATTTGTAAAACCTTCAAACCTTTTTCAATACGTTAGTAGCCAATAATATCCGCTGTATAACCAGCATACTCACATAACTCCAAAAAACAGAATTGATAATAAACTCAAAACTAAGTCCCCTCCAAAAAATCTGGAACAGTCCGCTGAAAATGAGCGCTGTTCCAAGGATATAGCCACCAAAAAGGTGTTCTGCTTTGACACTTATTAACTGCGCGATGGCGCCATATAAAAACAGGGCGATAAAAATACCCGGGACCCCTCCCGATAAATAGCCGTCAACAATAAAGGCAGGTTTTGCCGAAACATTGGATCCCCTGCGAATAACCCCGGCATCATATACCCGCTCCATAACCAGTTCTTCAGTACTGGGCTTTGTAGGCCAGAATGCGCGCGGTATAACGGCTATCAATGATTGTTTTACCAATTGCAGGCCGTAGAAATCAACATTTTTTGGCGTTGATTGTACAAAATCTGTAAACATATCAACTTCGCTTAACCTGTACACTAAAAACCCCCAATTGCTCTCGTCTCCCGTCTGTTGATTTTTAATTGCTGCATCCAGGGCAAGCTTGTAAGAATCATCGGCATCAACATCCCCGCCCCAGTTATTTTCACGAAATACCGCGTTATAGGTAGGCAGCACTGTAAAAAGCAACAGCAAAGCAGGCAAAAAAACCACGATCACCAATTTTTTATAATTTGGATACAAAAATACTCCCAGCACTAATACGCTAATTATGATGGGTTCCTTAAATCCGGAGGTAAGCGCCTGGTAAAAGTTTGAGATATAAAGCAAAAGGCAAAAAATTGTATTCCATATCTTTTTTAGTGGGATAGCAAATGCCAGTGCGAGTGTGCCGGCAATAAAACTCAAGGCACTGAATTGGAAATAAAACTGTGCCAATCCCGGAACGCGCAGGAACATAACTGATGCAGGCAGAGCTATAAATGCAGTTACAAATAGAATGTTAGCCAGCTTTTCTTTTTCTACATAATATTTTTGTTTAGCCGGATATTTCATGAAAACTGCAATTCCGGTAACAAATGCAGCATGCCCTAATACATAATAGCGCTGGCATTGCGCTGTTAACTCAAGTTTTTGCTGGTCAATTGAAAAAAATAATGGATTTAATTTATGAAAGTCTTCATACCCTATCAGGTTTAGGAAATAAAAAATTGAACTGACGGACATATAGCCGGCAAATATTATCTGGATCAGGAAAATTGGCCGCATTAGTTGTTCGGCAATGGCAAGGTCCTTTGGCAGGGGTTTTACCCAGCCACTTAAACTTAGATATAAAATCAGGAGCGAGCCCAGCCACGCGATGAAATACGATAAAACAGGGTCAGACTGAAACATTAAAGACAGAACCCAGGGAATATAGAGTACTAAGTATCTTTCGACAGGCTGGTTTTTATTCATGGTTAATAACGGCCTCAATTATTTTTACCTGGTTTTCAAAGGTCCAGTCTTTAATTAGCTCTTTTGAATATTTACCCATTTTACCTAAATCAATTTTCCCGGCATTAATCAATGCAAGTAAATTACTCATTAAATCTTGCATGGAACCCGACTTAAAAATTGCGCCATTATAGCCAGGCTTAATAAGGCTGGTCGCCGCTCCAACTTTGTCGGATGCTAAAATTGCTTTACCGCAGGCCATAGCCTCGTTAATTGCCAGGCCCCAGGTTTCGCTAAAGGATGGCAGGCAAAATATATCAGCAGCCTGGTACAAAACCGGCATATAGGTTTGATTTTTAAAATCTAAAAAATGAATCCGGTCAACCATATTGCTTTCAGCCGCCTGTGCCTTTAACAGCGGTTCATTAATGCCATTACCTACTAAAAGCAGGTGAACTCCCGGCCTATTTAAAGCTATAAAAGCCGATATTAATAATTCAACGTTTTTAACAGGTTCAAATTTTCCGGCAAATAGAATAAGAATATCCTGCTCTTTTAAATTCAATGACGTACGCAGCTCGGCGACTTCAGCAGGACGTTCTTTATTAAAACGGCCGTTATCGATGGCATGCGGGGCGAAGCTAAGTTGATTTTCTCTCAAACCATATTTTTTATAATATGCTTTGTTGTTTTCACCAACATAAAAAGCGTGATCAACATGTCTGTAAACCCAATTCAAAAGAATATACTTTAAAATTTTTTTAAAGCCTTTGGGTTTATTCAGCAGTGTCGAATCGCCACGGAAATATATTGGCAATTTATTTTTAAAATAACGCAGCACTTTTAAATGCCCCCTGTAGGCCCACCCATAAATCAGCAGGGCATCGGGCTGCCACTCGTTTATCTGCGCTGTTAAATCTGGATTAACGATGCCGTTAAAATGAGACGAACCAGGCCGTGATGAAGTGTTTTTTACCCAGGCATAGGGATAGCCATCAAGCAGCGGGATATCCCAGTTTATATGCTTACCAAACCCGGGGTCATAGTTAAGTTCAGTTATTTGCCCCAGGGTGTAAAAAACTTTAATTTCTATCTCCTTACGCTGATGCAACAATTTGAACACGGGAGAGTAGTATTGTATCGGATGCGTTGTTATGATCGCAAGTTTTTTCATTTAGTGGTTAAATTGCCAATTGATAAAAACGGCTTTTCAAGGATAGCGTAACTTAGTCTTGAAATGGGGTACAAGATAAATGCACTGATCACCGTAGTTATAAGCGGTGCTATTATCCCTTTTGTAAGCGGCAAAAATTCCATGACGTAGCCGGCAATTACAGGAAAAACCAATGCGTGCAGCAAATAGAAGCTAAAAGAAATTCTGCCCATGGTTTTAAATAACCTGTTACCTAAAAAAATGTTAAGCCACTTAACCGATGTTACCGATAGATATAAAATACCGGCAAAGCCGCAACTCATTAGCGCAAAACCAAACAATTTAAATAGGTTATAATAGTTAACAGAAAGACTTAGTACCGTTTTGGATATAAAAACCCTCCCTGTGTATATAATTATAACAAAAGTTATAAACCATAAGATCTTGTTTTTAAAAAAGGCATTATTTTTAATGAGCAACCTTGCCGCAAGTATGCCGAAACTAAATTCAACCCCACGAAATAGTATCGTATTGGTAAGCAGGTCTAACCTGCTTTTTACGACAAATACAGAAATAATGGATATTAAAACCACAATGCCAAAAATGATAAAAAATGCCTTTTTGAACCCAATCATGTTTTGGTAGATTAGTAAGAAGGGAATAATAAAATAAAATTGCCATTCAACGCTTAATGTCCAGAAATGGGATGCTGTATTATATTGTCCTAATATGTTGTCAAGATAAAATACACTATGCAGGAAATTACTGAAGTTATCGGCGTTATGATGATAAACAAATTCCCCGACCAACAGGTAAATGATAGTTGCGGCGTAAAATGCCGGGGATAGCCTCACCCATCTTTTTACTAAAAACCTGTAAAAATCATGGTATGAAAAATCGCTTTTTGAAGCGTAGAAGTAATACATACAGAAACCACTTATCACAAAAAAAAGATCAACCCCGTTACCGCCTATTGCCAAAAAGTCGGCAACATCAAATTTACCGATATAAAGCCTCGGGTTGCCGTGAATGGTCCATGCATGGATCCATAAAACACCAATTGCTGCTAAGAACCTTAATCCATCAAGTGTTTGTATTCTTTGTCGCAAAGTAGTTTATGGTTTGTTCAAATAATTCGGTTTGTTTGCCGGTTAAATTTTCAGCGCTATAGTTTTGAAAGTTTTTCAACAGTTTAACTGGTTTAAACACACCTTCTGCCCAACCCGTAAGTATGGGGTATAAAGCATCTGCTAAACCGGTTGGTTCATTATTGAAGGTTAAAACCGTGGCATCCTCAACACAATCGCTTAAAGCAACCACCGCATTGCTGTTTTCATTAAAAACTGCAAGCAACGGTTTTTGTGTGAGCAGGTAAGGGTAAATTTTTGATGCCGTATATTTTGGATCATCCGAGCCAGGTATAAACAGTATATCGGCTTGCTGCAAGGTTAAAAGGGTATGGTAATAACCTATCCTATCCGTTATTTCTGTTATGGCACCTTCAACACCATAATGGATTGCTAAAGGTAATATAGTCGGTGTTCCTTCTCCTTCAGGGGCATAACTGGTGCCTATAAAATAGAATTTCAAACGACCAAATAAAGCTGGCTGACTTTTTAATCCTTTTTGCAATGCCTCAAAAACCGGTGCAATAGCCTTATACATATCCAAACCACCCCGGCCGATGTACACGATATTTGTAAATCCGGGTTGCAGAAAATTATCGAATTTATTTCGATTGTTAGCAGCAATTTTTAAATCAGGTTCAAATGCACCGAAAGTAATTACCGCACCCGGGATTTTTACCAGGTTCAGATAACGGCTTTCTAAAATCTCCAGGTAATTTGCAGAAACACTGATCAATCCATCAACTTTTTTCATGGCAATAGCCTCCAGCTTTTTGTGGAGGCTATAGATGAGTAAATATTTAGGTGGCCGCTGGCTTTTAGGTTTATCTTTATAATAATCAGAGTACCAGGGGTCCTGCATATCTATCACATAAGGGATTCCAAATTTACGTTTCCAATATGCGCCTAATACGCAAACCGGGAACTGTGTGGTAGAAAAATAAATAAGGTCATATTTTTTTGCACGCAACAGGCTGTTTACTTTTTTCCGATAAAACCAAAACGAGCGAAATCCCAGGCTACCAAAACCGAGTTTGCTGGTCCATTGCCTGGTAAAAGCCTTAATCTTGTGAATAATCTGGCCCTTAGGCAGCGATGCCCGGAGTAAATCGTCCTTCATTACGTCCGAATAAATTTCATCGACACAAACAACTTCTGCATCCCAGCCAAATTGTTTAAAATAGGGAAGGCTCATGCGCACACGCTGCATATCCGCGGCGTTTGATGGCGGGAAATAAGGAGAAATAATAAGTAAACGTTTCACTAAGCTGTTATATTGAATTTGCTGTTAATATGCCTGGCAAGTGTATGACCAGGCTTTTCTACAAGTAAATAAAAGCCATATGAAAATGCAATAGTCAGCAAAACAATGAGCGGGTACGTAAGGGTGTTATTACTGATAAACACTGTTAAAATAACATAAAGCAGGGGGTGGCATAAATAGAGTGAATAAGAAAATTTACCCATCCTTTCGAGAACCGGGTTCGCCGGTTTAGATTTAAAGTACGCGATCTCTGTTTGGATCCATTTATAAATCACCAGAGCAAAAATGTTCATTGACAAAATATAGCTGAGATGCAAATGGAATTTTCCGATTGAGCAAAAACAACTTAACATGTAAACCATAAGCCTGTAAGTAGCTACAGACTTAAAAGAGGCCTGTTTTAAATCATCAATGTGGTTAGCAATCAGAACGCCCAAAAGCCAGCATGGTAAGCCTATAGCCCAGGTTAAATACCAATTTAATTGCCAGTAATATCCATGGTAACCGGTGTTGGTTTGTTTAAAAAAAGCAATAATATCATGGCTGCATAAGCAACAAATAAGTATAGCTGCGATGGCATAGGCGATCAGGAACTTGTTCTTCCAGCTTAAGCCAATCTTCGCCAGAAAAGGATACAGCGCATAATAGATCAACTCGCAGTACAAACTCCAAACTACCGTATTTTCAGGATGGTCAAACCAATTCCCGATAATTAAAATAACAGCCAATGGTATAAGTATGCGCAAAAACCGCCTGATCCAGAATTCCGTGAGGTTGGGAATGCCATTTTTATTGGGATAATGAATCACAAAGCCTGAGATAATAAAAAATGCAATTACCGCAGAGGTACCGTCAAATGCGTTTGCTAAAAAATGACTGACATACCGCAAAACCAAATGCGGCGAATATTTTAACGCATTTACATAGACATTCCTAAAATGCGATAACATCACGATAAAAGCTAAAACAAACCGTATGCTATCAACACCATAAAACCATTTATTTGATGAACTCGTTTTCATTAGTGGTTTGCCGGCGTTAAAACGTTATTGACGATATTCAGAAACTTCAGGCTTTCGATTTCCCAGTTCAATTGACTTTGCCCGACTTTATAGGCGTCTTTTTTGGTTTGATACAAGAGTTCTCTATTTTGATGGTAGTTGGTTAAGATAATGGATAATTCTTTAGCGTTGCCATATATTTTGCCTGTTTGGGGATATTGCTGCATAAATGCGTTCTGTGCCGGTGTATTGCTTGCCGCGACAGCGAGGCCGCTTTGAATATAAGTGAAGAGTTTATTGCTGAGTGCGATATTATTGTTAAGGCAAAAACCTGTCTCCGATGCCAGCCCGATATCAAACCTGGCGGTCATTTGAGGTAACTTATCGGCCAGGACAGGGTCGTAAAAGATCATATTATCATTTTCGATCCCTGCATTTTGGGCTAATTTTAAAAGATGTTGTTTATAGCCTTTAGCCGGTTGCCCAAGCAAATGCAGTTCAATTGGTATCTCAGTTAAATCAAGTGCTTCTATTATGGTTTCCAGGCCACGATTCGGGCCTATGGTTTGTGAAAACCAAAACAGCTTTAATGGTTTGTCGTTATTTTGAACAATAGGAAATAAAGGCGTTTTTGGAAATACATTTAATACACAAGTTACTGCTCGTTTAAATAGTAAAGCATATTTTTCGGCAATAAGAGGGCTTGATGCTGTTAAATAGTTTACAACAGGCAGGTATTTGTCTTCGACAGCCCTTGCAATTTTGAAATTGTAAGAATCAACATCATCATTAACTTCCTGCCTGTGAAAATCTTCTGCATCAAAGCCGCATGGCTTTTTGTAGTAGTTCGCCGTTTTTACAACAGCAGGTAATGCGCCCAAATTGTGCGCGATGTACAGATCTGCTTTATGTTTTTTTGCCCCTTTAATTAAAAAATAGCTGCTGCGGGCAATGGCAATGTCAGCAAAGGCGCCGAAATTTCCGGTTCTTTGAAGTAGAACCACGGTTGTTTTATGTATTAACCGGCTAAAAAACCAGGTGATGCCCTGTTTATAAGGACTGCCGCCCAAACGGATTGCCTTCCATTTTTTTTCGGAGAATAGTTGTACATCATGCTGCGTACCCCATTCGTTCCAATAAGTGTATAATACAATGACATCGTGACCTGCATTTGTTAAGGCATCTGCCTCTTTTACTAATCGGGGGTTAAGTGATGGCTGGCCCGATGAAATTAGCGCAACTTTAAACTTCAATCAGGTTTGTATTAACTAATAATACATTATAAAAAACGTTGAACTTGCCATTTCCCCATCGGTATGGTTCGTAAAAGCCGGAAGTAATAAACCCGCTGTCACGGGTGAGCTCCAGCAGATCAGAAATATAGGTTTTGTATGGATCATTCTTATCAAATCCAACTTCTGCATATATCAATTTAACATTTGTTTTTAACATGGGACCAAACCCACTTATAACTTCCAATTCATAACCCTCTACATCGATTTTTAAAAGATCAACCTCTTTAATTTTATTTTCAACCAGGAAATTTTGTGCGGTGTCAATTTTAACAACTTCTGTTTTCAGAAATCTGCCATCATCGCCTTTTAGCGAAGAAGATCCGCTTGAATTATTTATGTGTATAGTATGTTCCGCCACGGCTGAACCTAAACCCTGATTAAAGGTGTGGATTTTTTTATTGCTGATATTTGATACTAATTCCCGGTAAGTTGCACCAACGGGTTCAAAGCAATAAATGTCGGCATCGGGGAAGTGTTCGATAAAATAATTGGCCGTTTGCCCGATATTAGCGCCAACATCAAATATGGTTTTGGGATAAATATTTGCTCTCTTAAGGTCAAGTGACAATATTCTGCCGTTTGGTATAAAGGGGACTAATTTATAATTGGATTTAACCAGGGCATCAACCCCTGCAGCTATAAATTTTCCTGTACGTAATTTGATACTCATTTATATAAATCTAAATAGTCATTAGCAATTTTATTAACGTCGAAATTTTTACGGGCATCTGCCCTGCACGCGGCGCGATCAAAATAGTTTAAATTATTTACGGCATGTACCATTTCATCAGGCGTGTTAACTATTACCCCGGTTGCCGCACTAACCACTTCTGGTACCGATCCCCTGTTAAAGGCAATCACCGGTGTGCCGCAAGCCATGGCTTCTATCATTACCATTCCGAAAGGTTCGTCCCATTCAATCGGGAATAATAACGCTTTGGCGCTCCGTAAATATGAATTCTTTTCAGTGTCATTTAATGAACCAACATATTTAATCCGGTCATTATCAATTTGCGGTTCAATTTCAGTTTTGAAATAGGTGTAGTTATCAGGGGTGTGTGAAATATTGCCTGCGATGATCAGCCTGCGATTCGTTTCCTTTGCTATTTTGATTGCAGTATGTACACCTTTAACCCGGTCAAGACGGCCTAAAAACATTAAGGGTGCGTTTTCGCCAACATCTTCATTTAATTCATATTTCGAAAAGTCGATCGTATTATAAATCGTTTTCCATGTCCCGGCTACATTCCCCGTGGATACACAGTAATTGCTGCATGCGGTAAATATTAAATTCCGGTTTGGCAATGCATTTACAATTTTAATCCCCCTGGCTGAAACAGGCCTGCCATATGTCATTATTTTATTTACAGAAGCGTTTAAAACCGGCAGCAAGTAAATGAGTCTACCAAAGTTGTGGATCAGATCAAAGCTGCTGTGGTTTTTTTGGAGGAATTTCCAAACAGCGACAGCTTCTTTAAACCGTAGCCATTTAGAGCGATTAAGGTCATTTGTTCCAAAAGTTACTGTTGTGCCGCTGCATTGTGATAGGGGGCCTGCCAGTAAAGTCACTTCGTGCCCAAGTTTTTGATATTCTTCTGCAAATAAATACACCAGCCTTTCATGGCCGCCATAAAGTAAAGGAGGTACTGATATTCCGGGATCCATTATGAGCAGTATTCTCATATTAGTTCCTGCTGAACTTGATTGTAAATTTGTAAATATTTCTCTGCACAAATTTCGAGCGTAAGGTTTTCCATGATGTAATCCCTTGGCTTAAATTTATCTATCGTGTTTAAAAACAGTGTTAGCTTATCTTTAAAATCAGCGGCATCGGTAAATTTTATCCCGCAACGCACATCCCAGTACGGCACCGAGCTCACGGGCTCGTATTTTACTTTATGCGGATAATAATAAGGATCCTGCCAAAAGCCGCCCCGGTCCCATGCCAGTATCGGGGTATTGGTTGCTAATATTTGCTGGTAAGCTGACCCCTGTGTTTCATGCTCGCACAAAAAAATTACCGCTTTTGAAACCTTTAGTTTATCCATTAGTTCCTGATGGGTATAGTTACCATAATTAATAAATTGATACCGGCTTTTGTGAAGATCAAGCGTTTTTATTATGGGGTCTATTAATTCAATTTCCTGTTCGGGATGATTCCACCGGATCTTATCGTAAATCAAAAAATCAAAAGTTTTATCTGTATTGCCAGGCTGCCAGTAGTTCGTATCGATACCGACCGGCCATGCGATCACTTTATCGCCATAAAAAGGTTGGCACATGTCCTTCATCCAGTCGCCTGGAACCAAAAAGCGTTTCACATTTGGATAAAGATCAAAAAGATTGGGGCATTCAATTGGGTGGGAGTAAATGCCCGCACCAAATATAACCGGATTGGGCCATTTTTCTTCGAATAACACCTGAGGCTTGCCGATAATGCAGGCAATTTCGTCGGGGTGTTTACGGATATAGCTATAATCATTAAACCGGTACGGGATGCCAATTTTATCAAGCCCCTTCATCAAATTGATAGCTATCATCATTACGCCGCCCGGACGGGATTTCCCTCTTATTATCCGGCGGATAATTTTGCGGAGGTAGCGGTCGTATTTAAACCAACGGTCAGGATCGGGTTCGCCATAAAATAAATTAACCGGTTTCAAATTGATTTTTTTGCAACAATGCCATAAGCCATCCCACATGCTGACGGATCCCTGTGCTCAATTACCTTTTTAACGAGCCGGGCTGTAAACCTTTTCAAAATATTCCCTTTAAATAAAGATGAGTCAAAGATTGTTGTTTTTCCATCAAGAGTAACGTATTCTGTTATAATAAAGCCGGCATCAACAAGGATCTTTTCTACCATATGGATCCATGGTGTAAAAACGTGGTGATTAAGGTCTAAATCCGACTGTGTAAAACAACTTAGTTCGCCGGTGGACAGGAGGTGCAGCCTGCTGGTACTACTTTTTGGATTGGGAGTAGTTAATATTAAATAGCCGCCTGGTAACGTCAAATTTCCAATATTCTTTAAACATAAGCCGGGGTAGTTTAAATGTTCAATTACTTCAAGCAATGTTACAATCCCCGGCGGCGGATAGCTGTATGGAAACGGTAATTCAATATTCCATTTTTCAGTTATGGGCGTAATAGGATCAAGGTCAAAACCCTTGTATTCAATCGGAGAGTCTAAAAGATATTCTTTCAAAATATTATCTCTTGAGCCTATATCGAAAAGCGCAACAGGCTGTTCTTTTTGCTCACCAATTATACTTTTAATTTTTTCGGCTGCCCATTCGAACCTGTCTAAAGGTGAATTTCCGTTTAATATCATATCAGGTGAAATATTCTTATTTAAAAAACCGGCGTATTTTCAGTATCCTTTCTGTTAAGCCGAATCCTAAAATTTTATACATCGCAGAAATACTACTGTTTTCCACGGGTTTAAATTCCGGGTTTAACTCATAAACCCATTTATAAATTTCCTTTGCTTCACGCAAATGTGTGTTCGCTGTCCAATGGGCAAGGTGCCATAACAGATTTGTAGCTGCATTTTTATAGCGCTGCTGTAGTCTGTTTTCCTTTGCTAAAATAGCAAAGCATTTTTTGTATATCATTAAGATAGCCAGATTGTTTACTGTTTGCTCCAATCCTGAATCTAATTGCAATCGCTCTTTTTTGTGGTGCCTGTGTGCTAAGGTTGGACTGGAAATATAACCCGTTATTGGGTTTTTTAACGCTGCCTCTATTATAAACTGCCTGTCATCCCTTGCGCCGTATTCCTGCCTGTGAGGAATCTCTTTTATAAAATCTCTTTTAAATAAATATGCTGAATAGTGCGAGGAATCGCATTCGCCAAGTTGTTGAGCCAGAAAATCGTCGCAAACGGTCCATTTAATTTCTTTGTCGAATGTATCATCTTCAAAAATCTGGTAACCCGCGCATGTTATGTCGAGTTGCTGTTGTTCGGCATGGCTAAACAGGGCATCGGTCGACTGAGGTAAGATCCAATCGTCGGAATCTAAAAAACGAATGTACTTTCCTTTGGCTATAGCAAATCCTTTGTTTACGGCCCAATCCTTGCCCTGGTTGGTTTGAGAGATCACTATAATACCCGGTTGCTGCTCAAGCCAGGCATCTGTACCGTCTGTACTTCCATCATTAACAACAATTATTTCAATGTTTAGCCGGGTGTCTCTGCAACTGTCAATGGCTTTAGGTAAGCTCCACAGCCGGTTATAGGTTGGGATGATGATACTTACGTCAATCATTAACAACGATCCTTTCCGAAGTTTTTATTTTTCTTGTTCCTAAAAATAAGCGGTATAACGGCCGCAATATGTTTTTAAAATATGAAATTGTTTCAAACGGTAAAGTTACCTGAACAAAGGTTAACAGCTTTGATATATTTTGGGGCAGTTTGTTCGAAAATAAGTATTTAAGCTGCTTTGTCTCTTTTACATAGGGCATAACCTGGTTATAGTGCCCCAAAAAATGAACAACCAAAGGCTGTGCTATAGTCAAATGCCAGTTTTCCTGGTAGGCCGGATTAGCAGGATCGTTATAAAGCTCGGCTATTCCATTTAACAAATTGGATTTAATGCCCGATTGAAAGTTTACAAATTCCGCCAGTATGCTGCCATCATCAGGGATGGGCGCCATGCGGTTTAGTTCCATCGCTAATGCCATTAAAACTTCGTCATTGGCCCGGTTTCTAAGTCGCACAAAGCCAATTTCATCATATTTCGTTTCTAAGGAACGTGCGATTTTATACACCTCATCAGTGATTTTACCCTTTTCCAGATAATAAATCCCCCCGTTAAACTTAGGGATATGCTGCACATTAAATTTTTTGCAAATGGCCCCAAACCACTCGCCGGTGGCAATATAATCGCCAATTACAGATACGGCATGGCCTTTAAACTTTTCGAAAACAGCATCAAGGTTACCGTAAACCAGGCAATCGCTGTCAATAAATAAGGTTTGACCGTCTGCGGCTAATTTATCAAGATTTAGTTTTGTTGAAAAGCCCAGGCCAAATTCTCCGGGAGTTATTGTTGTTATTTCAGCGCGTTCTGCTACGTCAGGCGGCAACAGCGCTTTATTGTCGGTAACTATTCTGAATACAATGTCGGTATCCTGGTGCCACCAAAAAAAAGAGCGTGCCAGATTAGCCGCCATATCGGCATATATTTTTTTGCCTGTGGCAATTGTCAGTACGTACCTTTTTTTCAAATTCCGGTCAGTGCTTAAAACGCTTTAAAAAAGCAATGTATATTCTGAAAGCAAAATCATATGCCTCCCTTTCGAAAAATAATTTGAAGCTTAAATAGAATACAGAGACATATAATTTAAAAAACATCCCAATCTTATTATATAAACCGGGTGTTTGGTAACGGTTTAATCCGCTTATGTATTCCTTGCTAACCGGATCTATTGTTTTGCTAATAGAATTGATCATATGATATTCCCGGGCGGTACTTTCTAAATCGCCTAAATGATTTACAAATGCGTTTCCATCCTGATATTTTATCAGTGATATAAGATTGTTGTCGCGCGAGTAATTGGTGGCAAAGTATTCAAAGCTTAAAAACTTCGAGTCTTCATCCTTTTTATAGTTAGTTACTTCTTTAAAAACAGCCTTGATAAAAGATGTACGGCACAATGACGGATTGGCCGAAAAGCCGTAGCCGTTTACATAAATATCAGGGATATCATAGGATTTAAAATCGGTATTAAGCTTTTCTTTTGCAAGGGTTACCTGTAAAACTTCCGGCTTATTGAAAAATGGTATCAGGCTATCTGCTGAAAAGTTGTATGGAAACTCCCAATCATCCTCCAGCCAAAAAAAATAATCAGTCTCAATATTTTTCGTCGCCTTGATGATGCTGTTCACATAGCCCTTTCGCAAGGTGGATTGAATGATCTCATCAGGCGCAATGGCATCAATGGAAGCCTGACCGATCTTCCCGTCAATAACCAGTATTTTGTGCGCAAAAACATCTTTACAAGCTTTTGAAAACGAATCAAACGACTTTATTAAAAGATGTTCGCGCCCTTCGCAGGTAAAAATAACCAAACTTAGGCTATAGTCTTTTAGTTTTTGTATGCCCATAAATTTTGCTCAGGCACCTCTTTTTCACCGCCGTAATTATTGCCTTCAATATCTTTAATAATATAACCTTTGGTTTTTAGCAAGGCTATCAATGCCAGCGATTGAGTGAACACATCAGGTATATATTCAAAAATTATATTCATGGGGAATATGTTTTGTTCAAATAAGCTATTTAAAACATCAAATTCATACCCCTCCACATCTATTTTAACCAGGTCAATAAATTGCAGATCATATTTTTTCAATAAACTAATTATACTGAAAGATGCTGCAAGGTAGTTATCAAATCCATTATTTTCATTGGCTTCGTTAATCTGGGTATTGCCCATGTTCCAATAAGCCGGGATATTTATATTCAAAATATCCGGTTTTGATGAAATTGCACCTAAAACCGGCTTTACATTTGAAAACTTGTTTAGTTGGATATTATTCAATAAGTAGGTGAATGTTTTGGGATTCACCTCAATTGCAAAAATTTGTTTTGATTGTGTTACATCAGCATACGCGCATTCCAACGAATACTGGCCTATGTGTGAACCAATATCAAAAACAACGGAAGCATTAACAGCCAAGGTTTTAAATAATGCGACACTTTTACTTTCGTAAACCCCAAAAAAGTAAATTTGATACTGCACCCAGTCCGTAACGTCAAGCCATAATTGTAAACCCGATGCCGTCTTAAATTTCAAAATATCCATGCCCCAGAACTTGCGGGCAATGTTAAACAATCTTAGCCGGGTGGGGAACTCTCCAAAATGTGCAAGCCTGTTCAAAACGTTATGTTTCCAGTTGGCGCCCGGAATCCTTATAATGGTACTTTCTTCTGTCATTTATTGAGTGTTACTAAATTTCTTAATAAAAAAGCCCTTGTTTTTAAATACTTTATTTGGTTTACGAATTTCCATCCCAATAATTTAGACAAAACTTTCTTTAAACCGATATCATAGGGATTAAACTTAAATTCAGGCGATAATTCTTTAGCTTTTTTTTCAGCCAAACCTGACATATCATTAAATTGGGGGTAAAAGGATATTGCAAGTGCCCAATATAGCCTGCTCAAAGCCAGTTTGGCTTTAAAATCATCTGTTCTATCCAATAAATATTGCGCCTTTAAGTCGTTTGCCATTAACAGGCTTTTGTTTGCACAATAGTTATTGGCAGCGCTTAATGATTCTTTTTGGATATATTTACGATAATAACATATTCCTTTATCTGAATAAACTATTTCATCGCTTGCCAAAATTACACGACAAAAAAATTCGCCGTCATCATCAGCCGAAAGCTCTTCGTTCCATTTCCCAGCTTTTTCGATAACGGCCCTTGAACAAAGCCATGCGTGAATTGCAATCATACCACCATAGGTTGGCCCTATCAGACTACCACCATAAAGCCGGGTTAAAAACTCAACGCTGTTAGTTGATCCTTCGCTGTACCATTCATGTACCGGTTGGTTTAGGTACGGGTTACTCTTTTCGAAATAATGTACAGTAGCGCAATTTGATATAGCAAACAGCTTTCCATTCAACAGTTGCAATTGGTGTTCAATTTTAACACTGTTCAGGAGGTCATCAGCATCCAGAAATTGAATATAATCACCTTTAGCTTCGGCCAGACCTTTGTTACGCGCGGCACTGGCGCCTTTATTTTCCTGTTGAAATATCCTGATGCCCGGGTCGTTAAAACTCCTGGCTATAGCCAACGAATTATCTGTGGAGCCATCGTCAACGATTATAATTTCTTTGTTTAACCAGGTTTGGGCCTGTGCAGATTTAATTGTTTCAGCAAGATATTGCTCTGAATTAAAAACCGGGATAATTATAGAAACTAACGGCGTTTTCAAGGATTTATAACCCGCTTTTTTGGAATAAATGGTTTTTCGATATAGCAATAGCTAAACCATGTAATCAACGGGATGATGAATATCCCGGCAACCACACCCACTGGCTGAAACCAGCCCGGGAAGTATTTATGCACCATGAAGTTTTTTATAGCTATCAGCGGCTCATGCATCAGGTAAAGTGAATAGCTTGAAAGGCCAATTGCAGCCGCTATTTTTATAATCCATGAATTTTTGTGTTGTAGCAGCCAGTCCTCCTTTGATAAAATAAATAACATCGGCGCTGTCCAGATCAGTACATTAAATTGATCGAAAATTATGCTGAGGTTATTTGGGATGAAGTTTAAGCAAATAAATGCTATTGCGATGATCAAGTACATGACCCTATATACCGGCTGCTTTAGATCGCCGGGGTTCAAGACTTTTTTATCTGCAAGGAAAGCCCCGCAACACCACGCAAACCATAAATTAAATACGCAAAAGCGCTGGGGCAGCGAAAAGCCGGTTATTGTAAAATAAGTAATACTTAAACACGAAACCAGTAGTGTAAACAGCAGGGCATAATTTAAAGTGTATTTAAACCTGACATAATAAAATAGGGGGTAGATAGCATAAAATGCCAGTTCAATACTTATGGTCCATAAAACTAAATTGATGGTATTGAAATAAGTGACCGTAAACCCTTGCAAAGAAAAAAGGTGGACTAAAAGATCAATTTTACTCACCTTAATTTGCGGCATGGTGATATGATTTATCAGCAACGCCAGTAGCAGGGCTACCAAATACGGTGGAAAGATCCTCAAAATTCTGCGTTTATAATATTCCTTTAAAGGCAGGGCGCTTTTGGATTTAATATATTTAATGTTTGATATATGGATACAGTAGCCACTTATTAAGAAGAAAAGTGGGACAGCGTAGGTTGCCCCCAATGAATCGGTATACCTAAAAATTGATAAACCCGTATACTTTGCAAGTGTGCCGCCCGAGTGGTTATGGAAATAAAAAACGCTCATGGCTGCCAGGCATCTTAAAATATCAATGGCGATAATTTTTTGTGAACCCGTTTGTTCTGTTTTATCAGTCATTTACTTGTTGGGTGGTTTTTAGCAACAGGTCTTCGGCAATAACTATATCGCCCCAATTGGTCCCGGCGGGTTTCTCGCCGACAATATACCAGTAATTCAAATTCAGCATGGCAGACAACGAATAATAACAATCGGTTCGAAAATAATCCGGGGAAAACAGCTCAATTACCAATAAATTATCGCGGCTAAACAGCAAATTGCTTAATGCCGCTCCATGCGTGCTGACAATAATTTTTGCCTGCTGCACCAGGTTAACCTGTTCAGCGATGCTCAGCGTTCCAGGTTCAATAATTTCGAACCCGTTGTTTTTTAGTAAGCCGATGATCGACTCTTCATTAAGTAATTTCCTGTCTGTTCCGTTACCACGTTTAAAATATATTTTTTTTAAAGGTTTCGCTGATACAGGTGGTTTAATGAGCCTTTCCCGTATATAATCAATGGCCCAGCGGGGAGATCTTCCCTCGCTTCCGGGTAACGAGGCTACAAACAAATGATCAAAATGCAGCTTTTCGCCGTAATTAACCAACAGTATTTTATTGGCAGGAATTCCGAAATCCAACAGCACTTCGAGGAACTTTGCGGGAACGAGTGACGAGATGCAAAAATGGTCAATTTGGTCTAAAACACTTTCGTATAGTTTAATTCGTGGTAACACATCATTTAACCAATGGTAATAGTTATGGCTTTCGGGAGAGATAAGCACAGCCCCGGTGCCTTCAACTTTTTTAAGCGTTTTTGTGAAGGTATAGAATGGGTTTCTCCATAAAAACCTTTTTAAGGTGGATATCGCAAAATGATGGCTAAATTCCTGGAAAATCTTATGGTCAGCGGTGAGCACAATGCCTTTATGTCCCATCAGGTAAGAGTTTTGAAGGTAAAAGAGCATGGCTTTTTCCGTTGGAAAACTCCTGTTGTTACAAAATGCTTTCAGATTAGGAAGTCCCAATGTTTTAGGTCCGTCGAGATCTACAAAACTTTCCGGAAAAATTATTTTGCACCAGGGGCCGCGCTGGCTAAAATAAATCCCCTTTGTTTTTTTTTGCTTTACAATCCAACCCTGGCAGCAATCAATCACCTTTTTTGGGTAAATGAAGGGAAATTGCCTGGCCCAGAATTTAGCTTTGGATATCAGATCCATGATTTTTTAAATAACTATTATGGTTGAGATACAGACTCAATTGAATTAAATATTTCGATCCAGCGTTTTACCGATAAGGAATTTTCAGGGATTGTATTGTTATTAAACCAAGGCTGCGCCAGGTATTGGCGATACAAATCAGGTTGGGTATCCAATGCTATGATCTGTTCGATTACGGGGCCGAAATCCATTTTTGAAAACTGAAGTATAGTTTTCAAATCTCTTAGATGGGATTTTATTTTTCTTTTTACTTTGTTTACAGGGCTTTTCAAAAATGCGGGTCGGATATCCTCGAAATCCATTTGCCCCAATTTTCCTAATTTTTGGCTTAGCTGCCGGTTTTTTTGGGATAGATATTCATCGGCATTAATAAAGCTTTTGGTATTAAAAATTTCACTGACAAAAGGGTCGCCGAAATAAATGGGGATACTTCCGGCCATCATGGCATCATAAAGTTTTTCGGTTTGGTAACCCGGGAAAATATCGTTTTCAAAAGCGATGGTAAATTTATAAGCTGATAAAAATTGTTTTTTAATTTCCCATTTATCGCCATTGTAAAGATTGTCGACACCTGGCATATTATTCATTGAATTACCTGGTGCGTCTACTTTTTTATATTTCGATAACTGGGTGAAAAAAGACTCGCGGTGCGGAATTCTTTTTGAATATAAGAAATTACAAAATTTTGTTTTTGAAGCCGCTATTTTTTCGTAATCGATATCATTAGCTTTCACCAGACGCCACGGGTTGATACCATGCCATTGAATGCGCTTATAATTTGGCTTTTTAATCTCTTCCTCGCGGGATACCCCAAAAGCCCATTCGCAAATAGAAAAGTCAGGGATAATATTTTCGCAAAAATAGCCGATCCGGATATAGTTTCCTTTTACAGGGATATCGTTACCATAAGGGCCAAAGATGATAAAATCGGGTTCAGCTGATTCCTCGAACTGATACATGGCGGTTAAGCCTTCAATGTCAAATACTTCTTTTTTAAATCCTTCAAAAGTGAGGCCGTTTTGAAAACGGAGTTTTATTAATCGCTTCGACAAAATATCTATATTAAACCTCCGGCTGTAACCCGGTGGTCGAAAATTGTTTTTTTAGTTTTAAAAACGGCTTTTCCCATAAATGATAAGAAGCCAGTGAGACACAGTAGATCACGAGAATATTATAAGGAAATATTCGCCAAAAAGCCTTTATTTCTCCCACAAAAAAGAATTCCTGCCATATATAAATACTGTAGGACAATATGCCGATATGAACAAACGCTCTGCTATTGAGTATTTTAAAAATAATTTTATCCGATGGTACGATGTACGAAGAAATCAGGAAGAGTACACTTATAGAAATAATAGCATTACCAAATGGCAGTGAAACGGGCGCCAGGATACCATGCTCGGTAAAATATACAAACAGCAAAAAAAGACTTAAGGCTATTAGTTGCGCCAGGTATGAGCCAAAAATTTTATGTTTAAAAATGTCAGGGTTTTCAAAAAACATGATGCCGCCAAAAGCGCCGATAAAAATGGCATCAGAAAAGGAAAAAAACGGAGAAAGGCTGACAAATGCATAGGCGGGGAATTTATAGGCGATCACCCTCGCTACACAGGAATAAACTACCAGGAAAAGCAGCATGATTTTTAGATGCTTTCGGCGCAAAATAAGTATTGCCGGCCAAAACAGGTAAAATTGTTCTTCGACAGACAGCGACCAAAAATGCCCCAGAAACCAGTCTTTTTGCCTGTCGAAGTTAACGGTGAAGGTAGATACGTGCAGTAAATTGGATGGACTTACGCTTACATTTTCCATATTCCGCCACAATAGTATAAATACGGTATACAAAAAGTAAACTGGTAAAATACGAAACACTCTTCTCAAGTAAAAGGAGCCAATGCTGATGCTACCGTTTTTTGCCTCTTCTACCAGCAGTAAATTGGTGATCAAAAAACCGCTTATTACAAAAAATATAGTAACACCAACTTCTGCCTGTCTGGCTATATCCGAAAGGCCTTGTGGGAACCCGCCTGTTAAGCGGCTATGACAAAACAATATCAATAAAATTGATATTGCCCTAAACCCATCCAATGAAGGTATCCTGTTCAATCTTTTTGCAAAAAGCTAAAGCCCTGTGAATTATTTAGGTCAGAAATGTAATTATAATAGAATCGGTAGATGCCGCCGATATCTCTGGTTGAGTTGTCATCTTCGGAAGAGACGGCATGACCAGTGGCTTTAAGCCGTTTACCTGCATATATTTTTACTTTTGACCACAAGCTGATCTCTGCGCCATCGCCCGCATATTCGTAAAACACACATCCTCTTTTTCCCTGTTCCTCAATTAATTTGTTGTTTTTTAAGGATGAAATACTTTGCGGGTGTGCAACAGAAAGTGCATTGTAGCCTGTATAATAGGCGATATTTGCTTTCAAGTAGCTTATCCTGAGCGAATATTCCCAGTCCATCATCACAAAAGTAGTATTATACAAGCCAATATATGCGAGGGCATTTCTTCTGATCAACATGTGTACATCCCCAAATGTAAAGGATGGCGTAAGTCCCTTGTTCCATTTTTCAAACTGTGCAAACCGGCTTAACTTTTGAATGTTTTTATAGTTGTCCAATGTGCTTCCCAGGTCATTGGATATCACTACGTCGACAGCAGGGTTTTGAAGCATGAAGTTTTTACATTCCCTGATGGCGCTGTAACAAAAAACATCGTCGTCAATAATCTTTTTTATGAGGGTACCCTTTGCCATCAGCATCGCCTTGTTCCAGGCATGAGCTTGATTTTTATCAGGCTCTGAAATATATTGATGAATTTTTCCATCCGCATAAAATTGTTGAAGGTACTCTTTTGAACCATCAGAGCTATTACCATCCACTACTACAATTTCCTCGCCGGGATGTAGTTCTCTGATCAACTCTTCTAAAGTAATTTTCAGAAATGGGAGCCGGTTGTAAGTGGCTATAATGTAAGATAAGTCGAATTTCATTTCAATCCGGCCCCCTGGTTTGATTTTTTTAAAAGGAAAATTTTACGGTATATGGCATTAGTTTCAAAGTTGTATGCGATATAACTGATAGCAATATTTTTCCAGGTCAAATGGTGTATTTCTTCAACGGTACCTTCGCCCTTTTTATAGGCTGCATAGTGTTTAGGCCAGTATTTTAAGTAGATACCCCCATGATAAAATGCTTTTTTAAGCCAGTAAAAAAAGGGAAGCTCGTTGTTTTCGGAAGCTAAAGCTTCTTCATACAGGTTCAAAACAACATGAGTGTATGCAAAACCGATATAAAGTTTTTTTACATAGGTCCACGTAAGGCGTTTAGTACTTAAAAAATGTTTAAATGTTAACTGAGGCGAAAACAGAATTTTGTAACCGGCAAGCCTTAGTCTTAAATATATTTCAGAATCCTCCCCTGCAGAAAGGTGGTTTTGTTTGCGGCCGTGTAAAAACAGATCCTTTTTTTTCATCTGCTCTTTTAAAACCAATGTACGAACAGCCATCCCGGCACCATAAACATTATTCAGGAAACATTCTTTTTCTGCCTGGGGGCCCACAGCGTACCCATGATAAAAATTGTCAAACCAAATTGGCTTTTTTAGTGGGTCTTCGAACTGGGCAGTGCCTGTACCCCCTAAAACGCCGACCTCCGGGTATAACTTAAAAAGGTTAAACGTATTTTCCACATAATTTTCATCTAACCAATTATCATCATCGCAAAAAATCAAAAATTCAAAACAAGCCGCGTTAACCCCTCTTTTGCGCGCAAATGCAACACCCGGCGAGCTTTCATATAAAAGATGAAAATCAATTTTATTGTTCCCGATTTTTGCCCATGCCGATTCTGCTACAGCGCTGGTGTCATCTGATGAAGCATTATCAATTAAAATTATTTCGCAGCTGATATTATTTAGCTCCTGCTTCGCTAAATGTTCTAATGTCTTTTCAATTCGGGACGAACTATTGTAGCAGCAAATAATAATTGATACACCCTCTTTCAACTTATATCCCTAAACAATTGTTATCTCTGTAAAATATTGTAGTGCATTTAAGATAATACACCGTAGGCGCGGTTCCCCAAAAGTCCAGTCTTTTAAATCCTTTTTCTTTTAAAAAAGCCGTTGCCGTATCGTATTCAGGTCTTTCAGAATCATCCACAACCAACACCCCTGTTGGTTTAAGTGCTTCAAGGTTGTTTAAGCAGCACTCCACCCTGTTCATTCCATCAACAATTATCATATCATACAACCTATTAGTTGTAAGTGCATAGCGGGAATAATTGGCGCCGTCTTCCAACTCACAATAAAATAAGTTAACATTAGCGGGCATCGTGCATTTTATTTTCTCGTACCAAAACTTGTCGTGGTCGACACTGTCCACCATGCCTGCATTTTTTGCATAATAAAGTGTCGAGTTACCGCTGCCAAATTCAAAAATATCCAAATTTTTATTTAGCCTTTCGCCTATAAATTGTATGTATGGATAGGTAACCCAGGGTACAGGGTTACCCGCCGCATCAACCACTTTTCCTGTAATTATTGAGTTTGTCCAGCCAATATCATATAGATAATTTTCTCTTTTAAACCCCAATAATACCCTTTCTTCACTGTTTGCAAGTAAGAACATTAACTTTTCCCTGTTCATCAGGGTGGTTAAAATATTATAGACCGCTTTTCGTAGGTAAGATTTCATACTTGTATCCAGTTATAATTAAGATGATCAGATATACCTGCCGGAAATTCTTTTTTTTCTTTAAATCCAAGCCAGTATTCAGGCGCAATTACTTGCTTGTTTTGATTGTCATTTAGCCAAGCGCCCCACCAGCTAAATGAACTGTTTGATAAAATACAAATATCGGCGTTGATAAGGAATTGCAAATCAATAATTTCGCTATTGTTGGAAATATACTTGTTGGTGATATAACCAAATTCCTCTTCAATAAATGACGGGTCGTCTGAGATGAAAACATATTCAATAGCTGCGGCATCAATAAGTTCGATGGCCTTTTTGTAATAGGAAACGGGCAATGACATGTTTAAGCCAACATAATCGGTGCGTCTAACATGAATTACAACTGTTTTTTTTATACAGCCGGATTGGTTTTTTATATGTTCAAATGCTGTGACATGTTCGCTTTTGATTTTGAACAGCGACCTGATTTCATCTTTAAAATCTTCGAAAAAACCTTCTGAGTGAAAAAAACCTTTGTACCTGAAATTGTTTTTTACCAGGCCGAGCGCTTCATGAACCGGCGTTTCATTTTCAACTGTAATGAGCCTTCCTTTAAAAATGATGCTGTTGATAGCCTTGTAAAAGGCTTTTTTTGCATGGATACAGAAAATGTTTTTATACCCTTTTATCGCGAATACTTTATCATCCAATGTTGCAGGAAAATCACGCTTGACCTCAAAGTACTGAGGCAACATAAAGTTTTCGATGCTTTTATCTAAATAAAACGATGTATCCAGCCTGCGCGCCGCCGCATAAATAAAAGCGTACTGAAAGAGTTGATTACCTAAGCGGCCCTCTAATGTTATAGCTATCATTTAAAAAACCGGACGCTTCTTGTTAGTTTATTAGCCGCCTTTTTTAGAAGGGGCGTTTGGGGATAAATAAAAGCCTTTATTCGCTCGTGTAATTTGGTGTAAAACTCTTTTTTTGTTTCCTTATCAACCAATTTAAGAGGCCTTTTTTTTAGGGTATAAAACCATGAATACCGCCCCTTGCCCAACATGTAATTTATAAACTTTTCATCTATAATGTCGAAAAACGGAAAAAGAGCGTAAGTTGCTTTAATTGAGGCGGACCATAAATTAGCTTCGGCATCCGTCATCCAATATGAGTTTGTATAGTCAAGCCGGTGATAATAAAAGCTGTCTTTTAAAACCGTCATTTTAGCACCAGTGATTGCTTGCCTCAGGCCAAACGTCCAGGTATCAAGTGCTCCGCTTCCATCGGCGTATCCTTTTGCATTTAACCAACTTGTTTTGGTAAAAAGGTAGTTGCCATGCTGGCCTGGTGTATTTTCGCCCTTGAGGTAACTTTGTAAATCAAAATCCCCGGCGGGTAGCGCCCATATATATTCCGGTTTGAATTTATCATTCAAAAAATAATGCTGATGTTGAAATGACGCAATGTCCGCGTTGGTGTCTATCAGATATTTTTTTAGCGGGGCGATGCTTGAAGGAGCTAAAATATTATCGGCATCGAGGCAAAACAGGAGGGAATGCTTTGCACTTTCTACCGCGGTGTTTCTGGCTGCAGCGCCCCCTTTGTTTCTTTTATGTTCAATAATAATAATGCCAGGGTATTTAGTTACAAGTTGCCGTAATACCTCTGTTGTGTCATCATTTGAAAAATCATTAACGATAATTAGTTCATCGCCGTGTGAAAAGTTGGTTTCCATGATCGAGTCAACCGACTCGGCTATGGTTTTAGCACAATTGTAAGCTGGAATAAAAAAACTAATTGCGGGCATTGTTTAGCTTATAACTGTATTTACTCATGATTTTGCGCTCAAAATATTGGTAACTTATATGCGCAAGGAAAATGACGATGGCCAAATAAAAAAGAAACACTCCCATATTGATAAGCGGATTTGCCGTTAACTTAACCCATCCTCCAAAAAACGTTGCCGCCACCACGAAAAATGCCATTACAGGACTATGAAACAAATAAATACCATAAGAGATTTTACCAAGATAACTCACTGGTTTTGCATTAAACAGCGCAGGGAAAAGTGGTTTTTTTATGGTGGCCGGTGCAATTAAAGCAAAGGCAAGTAAATTAACCAATGTGTACTGGTAAAAGGCCCTGATATTTATTAAAAACCATGGCGTTTTCTCATCAAACCAAAATCCGGGATAGTTAAAGCCCAAACTTTTGCCTTCAACCAGAAAATAACCTGCCTTTCGCAAAAAGAATAAGCAGGTTAAGCCTACCACCAGGAATAGTAATGCTACAGTAATAAAAATAAGATATGGAAATCTTATTTTTATTGGGTGCAAGGCAAGCAGGGCACCGATAGCCAGGGCATCAGCCTGGAAAAAGGTATTTGAATACATAAGTTCCCCAAGCCAAAATCTGTCTGTAACCAAATTTACCCCGATTATAGCGGCCCAAAGCCTGATGAGCGGGCAGATAATGATAATGGCAATCACCAGTTTTTTTAATGCTTTTTTATCGAGAAAATAAACGATAAATGGAAAGATCAAATAAAACTGCTCTTCAACCGCTAATGACCAAAGATGGCCAAAGAACCGGTTTTGATAATCGTGCCAGTGAAAAAAATAGGCCAGGTTTATTTTGATGTTATAGGAATAAGTAAGATAATAGGGTGTATCATATTTGAGCGCGTTTACCCCTGAAACCAATGTTTCCTCATGTGACAGCGAGGGAACAAAAAAATAAAGCAATAATATAATTAGTGATGTAATGCCGAAGAATAAATAGTAAACTGGAAATATCCGTAATACCCGTTTCAGGAAAAAATTATGTAAGTAAGTTTTAAAGGTTCTGTGTTTTTCATGTACCAGGATCCCTGTTATTAAAAACCCTGACAATACAAAGAAAATATTAACACCGATCCAACCAAACTTTAAAGAAATGCTATTATTGGGCCAATGTGTAAAAATCACCAGGAAAGCGGATAATGCGCGAATGCCATCAAGACCAGGGAGGTAATCTAATTTTTCAGGTAATTTGTTCAAGTTCTTTAATTATATACTTGCACCATTTCTGGTAGTAAATTTCATTTTTCCAATATTCATATGCCTTTTTCCCTTTTTCAATAGCCTCCTTTTTGTCAAGGTTATGGAGTAATGACTCTAATTCGTCAACAGACGATGCGTAATAACTTATTTCATCCCATGGAATAAAATTTTTAAACGGGCGTACATCAACATCACCAACAAGGCATGGCGCCACGCCTAATTGCATAGCCTCAAAAAAGCGAAATGAATTGCAGCTTGTTCCTCTTGGGCTTAAAGCGACATAAGAGGCCATGGTATTTATATTGTAGCTTTTAGCCCAGAGCCATCTTTTGTAAAAACGGGTCGGGAGGCATCCCTGTATCAGGATATCGGGATCTGTACTAAACCGTTTTTCCATTTCTACCCTGAGCTGATGGGTAGAAAATGAACCATTGAAGGAAGCCACCAACCTTTTTTTAACCGGGATAGGAGGTTTGCGGTGCGGGCTGCATAGTATTGGTATATCGATGCCCGGATTAGTGGTGCGGGCCGCAGTAAATATTGTTGCCAGACCTGTATCGATCAATGTGCCGCCATCAAATTGGGTAATGGTAAAGGTTTTTTTGTCATCAATTATTACCGCATCAATCTCTTTCTGCAATTGAACTAAACCTTCACCGTTGGCCGCGAAATTATGGTTGATATGCCATCTCGTCCAGTAAACCGGTAAATAGTGCCAGCTTGCTTCATTCGGATCATCTGTAAGAATGCTTTTTTGTTTTATTAACCAGATATAAAAATCCTGTTCAACCCCATAGTCTTTATTGTGTGAGGGATATTGAAATGATTGCTTTAGCGGTCTCAGTAAAGAGGGGGGGGCCAGTATAAAGATTTTCATTACAGCGGTTTCCGATAATGAACCCAAAGCGCTTCGCCAAGCGTTTTATGAATAAAAATGGCTTGCAAACGAATATATTTTATTTCCAAGTATTGTTTGATCCTGTACCAGGCGCTTTCTTTTACAGCGGGTGATTGCGCTCTTTTTAATGATTGATAATATAACACGGTTTTCATTACATCCAATGATGTATAAGGCTCAATAGCAATTTCCTCAATCTCCCAGCCGTATTTGTTGCCTAAAAATTGAAAACTTTTTTTGTTATACCTGCCTATATGATTTGGCGGCATATCCAATAACGCGTTGTTCAATTCGTTGAATCTTATTTTTCTTCCATTCGGTACCCCAATAAATAAATGCCCGCCAGGCTTAGCAATTGTGTTGAATGTTTTAAACGTTTCTTCTAATTTGTCGAGGTGCTCTAACACCTGGAAGAGACAAATGATATCAAATTTTTTTGAAAATTCTTCTTTTGATCCCAGTTCATGAAAATGCCATGAATGGGCTTCGATTCCGGCTTTTCTGATGCTGTTTACCCCAATTTCTGAATGTTCCAGACAGAAAATTTTTTTTTTAGGTATGATACCGGCTATGCGTTTAACAAAATCTCCGGTACTTGCGCCAATTTCTAAAAGAGTTAGATCATTATTGCCTGCAATTATTCCGGCTATTTTTTTAAATGTTATATCAAATTCCCATTTCCAGTTTTCGGCGCTTTCGGGAGATCCATGCGGAAGCAGGTTGTAAAACTCATGGTCCCCGGCAATAAAAGGATCAGCGAAGGCAAAACCACAATTTTTACAAGCTACTACAGCAGCTGTTTTATTACCCCATAATTGAGCTACCTTGTTTTCAATAGCGGCTAAACCGTCGTTATTTAAACCATGATTAACTAAAAAATGGATTGCCGCCTCTTTTGAGCTAACTTCATACAAAAGCTTGTTTTTAGTATGCGAGCAAATTGGACAAATTGCATAATAAGAGGCGTTTGAATATCTCACTAACTTAATATCTTTCGGGAATATGTATAGGGCATTTTAAAATTCAAAAAAGCCTTTGTGCTTATAAAATACTGTGTTCCATGTTTTTGCGAAAAAAACATAAGACCGCTCAGTTAAAAAAAGGTGAACATCCGTTTTAAATATGTTTTCTATATCTATGTCAATCATTTCAACCAATAAAACGTCAGGGGTATATTTCTCCCAGTTATTAGATTTTAATACAGTCATTTCCGCACCTTCTACATCAATTGACATAAAATCAATTTTTGTATCCGCAGCAAGGTGTTGGTCAAGCAGTTGACCAAGGGGCACAGATGGGACCTCAATCGTTTCTTTTAGTTTGCACCATTCATACTTTTCATTCTCATTTGCCTGCTGCGCCGACATGGTATTCATTAGTGGCGGATCGAATAAGTAAAATTCAACCATACCTTCATTTTCAGAAACCAGAACCTCCAGATTGGTATCACTTGGCCTTTTGGCATCAAAAATCAACTTGTTACCCGGTAAAGGATCTATATTTATTCCTGTCCACCCGTTTTGATAAAAATAATTTGTATTGGAATACAAGGATGGATGATGGGCGCCAATATCAACGTAAGTTCCGTTTAGTTTGCCGCTGAAAATCCTTCTTAAAACCATGTCCTCACCATCCTGAGAAAATGATATATACCCGTCCTGCGTTTTTTTATAACCCGGGTGATTGTAATACAAATGGTTTGAAATGCCTGCTGGAATTAGTTTTAGGATAAGATTTCTAATTTTGCTTTTCATGGTTATTACTTAACCTATCTTTTTTCTTTCACCATGCGAGTTTAGTATGTTTACTAATCCGGCATTGTTAAAGTCGAAGTTTATGCTCCAATCTTCCAATACTTCAAAAGAGCTTACATCTGCTGCAAAAAACCATTCAACATTTCCAATCGAGTAATTTGTATGATTTGTATTGTGCCCACCAACAGATAGGGTATAAAAAGCCGGCCTCAGGAAATACTTTTTTATTTTTATTTTCGACTGATAGACGCCCGGTTCCATAGGCTCACACTCTTCAAGGTCCTGCACGGTAAAAACTGTAACGCCATCTTTAAGCACGCTAAATGACATTCTGAAAGCAGGCAAATATTTTAAACATTTGTATTTAACTGCAATCTCTATTTCGTCCCGGGGCATAATTGCAACATCCAAAGGGATATTGTTAACGGCAACGCCTGTTATTTTTATGCTATCTGTCAACGTGCCGCCTGCCACTATAGCCGCTTTGTCGATCGTTGCATTGCTCATATAGGTTTTTATGGTGGCTTCGGTACCACCGGTAAAAACAATTTCTCCATTACCGAGTAAAATACCCCTGTTGCACAGTTGACGAATGCTACCCATGTTGTGACTCACAAATAAAACAGTCCGCCCTTCACCTTTACTTACATCCCCCATTTTCCCGAGACACTTTTTCTGGAATTCAGCATCACCTACTGCAAGCACCTCATCTACGATTAAAATCTCCGACTCCAGGTGGGCTGCAACTGCAAAAGCAAGGCGTACGTACATACCCGAAGAATACCTTTTAACCGGAGTATCAATATAGCGTTCCACGCCGGCAAAGTCAACTATTTCATCGAATTTGCGTTTGGTCTCCGCCTTTCGCATACCCAATATAGCCCCGTTAAGAAAAATATTTTCCCGCCCACTCAACTCGGGATGGAACCCTGTGCCAACTTCCAATAAGCTGGCCACCCGCCCTTTAACTTTTATGGAACCCGACGTAGGCGAAGTTACCCGGCTCAAAATTTTTAATAATGTGCTTTTCCCGGCGCCGTTTCGCCCGATAATACCAACAGCATCCCCCTGTTCAACTTCAAAATTGATGTCTTTTAAACTCCAGACAATATCGCTTTCGCCTTTTTGGGTACGGTCATTTAATTCGCCGATCCGTAAAAAAGGATCTTCTTTTCCCCGCATTCGTGCCCAAAAACGTTCGAGGTCGCGTGAGATGGTACCGGTTCCAAAGTTTCCTAACTGATAGGCTTTTGAAAGGTCTTCAACCTTAATTACACTACTCATTATACGGTATCAACGAAATTTTTCTCTACCCTGTTAAAAATTATCGTTCCAATAATAAGGACGATCAATGTGGCGCTGCAAGCAATAGCTAATAAACTCCAGTCAAAGCTGCCTTCACCTAAAAAACCTTTCCTGAATGTCTCAATTACAACTGTAATAGGGTTGTATTTAATTAGCCAACTGTATTGGGGATATTTTGCTTCGGCAGTTGATAAAGGGTATATTACTGTAGTCGTGTACATTAACAGGGGCACCCCAAAACCAATCACAAAACTTAAATCGCGATATTTGGTAGTGACGGCCGAAATCATCATACCTAAGCCTAAGCCCAGGGCGGCTATTAACACAATTAACACCGGGAAAAGCAGCAGATAGAGGTTAGGATGGATGGGAAATCCCTTCACACTAAAAATAACCATCATTAATAAGAATAGTATGAACTGCACCCCAAACCGGATCAGATTTGAAAGAACAATACTTAAGGGCATAATCAGGCGTGGAAAGTAAACTTTACCCAACATTGCCGCATTATCTTTAAATACAGTGGATGTTTTTGTTAAACAATCTGAAAAGTAGTTCCAGATAATGGTTCCGGCTAAATAGAATACCGGTGCTGGAATTGTCCCAGTACTTATTTTAGCAATGTTGGCGAAAACAAAATTGTAAAGCAGGATTGTTACTAAGGGCTGAACAAAAAACCAGATCGGCCCCAATACGGTTTGCTTGTAAAATGCTACGAAATCACGCCTTACCAATAAAACAAGCAGGTCGCGGTAGTGCCATACATCTTTTAGTTTTAAATCAAATAAATTGTTTTTTGGCGTAATTTTAATATCCCAGCGCTCTTCGTCCAATTTATTCATTGTTAATCAAATCCTCTAATCTCTTTATGTAGTCCGCTTCATTGAAATGACTCAGACATTGATCCTGGAGATATTTTCTTTTTTCTTCAGTCAATGGTGTTTGTAAATAACCGGTAATGGCGCTTTCCAAGGCCACAAGGTCATCTGCATTAATAGCTTTTCCCAAAGCCCCGTTGCAAATCGCGTCAATACTTCCGTCTGAATCACCGCAAACAACTGGTAAGCCGCAGGCTAATGCCTCAATAAATACAATCCCGAATCCTTCTTTTTTGCTTGGCAATACAAACAGGTCGGCTAATAAAAAATGATCCGTCAATTCTGATTCCTCAATAAACCCCGTCAGAATTACCTGTTCACCAACTTGATACTCGGTTATTAATTTTTGAATCCGGATTTCTTCTTTATTGTCGTACTGTCCTGAAAGGATATATTTTATACCGGGAAATTTGACTTTTAAATGGCTTATAACTTTTATTACCTGATCATGCCCTTTATATTGCTCCGTGGATGCCAGGCGTGTTAGCGTAAATAATATGGGCTCTTCTCCTGTTAACCCGTACCGCTTTAACAAATGGGAGGGTTTTGTAAACAGTGAGGGCATTTTCATAAAAGGGTCAACAGCGTTATTGAATACTATACATAAAGAAGGATCGGTTTGGTGCCTGCTTATCATTTGCTGTTTTGTAAAGGTGCTGACACAAATAATTTTATCACACCGTTTTAAAAACATTTTTTTGAACATGGATAGCGGCCGCCAAACTTCAATACCATGGGCAATCAGCCATACTTTGCATTTGGGATGCACCAATTTTATGACAAGGCCAATAACTGCCAGGTTAATATGGCTAATAATAATTACATCAGGCTTGTTAGCCTTTATAACAGATCTTAAAACAAAGTTCACCCGGTTTTCACTAAATCCCTGAAAATTTGTGGCCGGTAGGTATTGTGGCATTATATCCTGGTTTGAATCATATAGCGACCAGAGTTTAAAACCCCATTTATTACGTTTTGAGAGCAAATTTAAAGAATGAGCCAGCGTACGGGTCATTTTTTGAATGCCTCCGGTAGTACTAAAAGTTTGTAATGAAAATAGTATTACTTTTTTAGCCATTTATTTGTATCTGGTAAAGCGCAAAAGCTTTTGACCAATGCATCTGCCCGTTTTTAAACTTTTTAACTGCTTCTTGGGCGACGTTCCCTTTATAAAGGTTTACATTACCTATTTCCGAATGCTTGCTCATCCATTCCTGCAAAGGAAATGTAAAACCCATTTTTGGTCTGTTCCAGGTTGATTCAGGTAAAATATCTTTAAAGCTATCAATTAAAAGCCGCTTCGGCTGCTTATTGTCAAATCTTATTTCTGGCGATATGGTTTCTGTAAGTTGCTTAAAATCTTCGTCTAAAAATGGCACTCTTACTTCTAAACCATGACTCATGCTCATTACATCAGTATCCCTTAATAATTGATTTTGCATGTACAGGTTGGTTTCAAACCATGCGGCCTGTATTTGATTATATTGGCCTAAATTGGGGATATCGTTTTCAGCAAATAAAATCTCATTTATGTTCTTAATATCGGTATCGAGTATTTTCGCAATCTCCGAAGGTACGAATAAGCCTCTCAATAAAAGGTAATCAGCTAAAGGATGTTTATTGGTTAAAAATGAAATCTTCCTGTATCTGTCGGCTTTGAAATAATTTGCTCCATTTAAAAGCCATGAGGGCATTTTTCGCAAGTATTTAAGATACTTTATTCTGTTGAACGAAGGGTATCCGCCAAAAAGCTCATCAGCACCGACACCTGATAAAACGGCTTTTAAACCATCTTCATGTGCATACTTGCTGATAAACCATGTATTAATGCCATCCGTAGTCGGCATATCCATGTCGTTAATAATATGCGGAAAAAAGACTTCAAAATCCTTTCGCCGTACCAAATGAGCATGTTTTTCGCCTGATATCCGGCTTAATACAACGTTTTGATAGGCGCTCTCATCATAATTCTTTTCGTTAAAATAAATAGAAATTGTTTTAAGCTGTTGTTCTTTTTGCTGATTAGCCAATAATGAAATTATACTTGAATCGACCCCGCCGCTTAAGAAAACGCCAATGGGCGCATCGGCGATGAGTTGCCTGTTTACAGCCAATTTCAGAGCATCGTGCAAACATTCCCTGGCTACTTTAGGGTCGGTTATCAAACCATGGCCAGGCGTCTTGTTTTGATAAGAAGTAATTTGATGACTATCGAGTGCATGATTCCACGTTAAATAGTGCCCTTTTGCCAAACAATATACATTCTTTAAAGTTGTATATGGTTCGGGAATATGCCCAAATGCTAAAAATCTGACCGGCCAGGTTTGATCGGGATCATTGGCGATGCCAGCCATTCTCAATGCTTTTGCTTCCGACGAAAAACTTAAGACCCCGTTTTCAATATGGTAGTAAAGTGGTTTTACCCCGGCGGTGTCACGTACAAGATAAGTTATTGCCTTTAGGGTATCATATAAGGCAAAGGCAAACATACCACGGAATTTTGAAAATGCCGAAACTCCCCACTCCAAATAAGCATTTATTATAACTTCGGTATCCGAAGCCGAATGGAATTTTGCCCCTGCATTTAGCAGTTCTTGTTTTAACTCCCTATAATTATAAATCTCTCCATTAAAGGTAATCCAAACCTTTTGCTGAATATCAGCCATCGGTTGATGCCCGTTTACGCTAAGATCAATAATTGACAGCCGGCGGTGCCCAAATACCAAACCTGCTTTTTTATCAATAAATATGCCTTCGTCGTCCGGCCCCCCATGTTTTAGAGCATTGCACATTGCACTTACTCTTTCAGCAATTTCAACTGGTGATCTGTTTTTTGATATGACCCCTGCTATCCTGCACATATTTGTTTAATATTCATAGCTTCGCCACGTAAGTCACATTGCTTAAATGTAAAATACTAATTATCAGTACATTAATTTAATACCCCAATTAAAATAAAATGGCATTAAATTGAAATAAAAAATGCCATTTGGAATATAGATATCACTGCTTTTTACTATTGCAAATAAACGAAATAAGTTCTGCGAAAAGGGGGGTATTTTTATTTAATAAATAAGCTCATTTACTTTTCTCCAGGCATCCTAATGCCGATAAAATAGTTTCAGGTTTATATTTTTAACCTAAAGTTTAAACTTTATTGGTTCCCGATTGTCTTATGCTGTAAAAGCAATTTAACACGACATGAAAAAGTTTACAAAAATATTCATTTTACTTGGTGCGATGATCGTTGCAATGTCAACGGCGAATGCACAACTAAGCGTAAGCATTACAGTTGAAGCTGCTCCGCCAGCCCTCCCTGTGTATATACAACCGGCATGCCCTGCCGACGGCTATATGTGGGTACCGGGGTATTGGGCATATGATAATACCGATGGTTATTATTGGATTCCAGGGGTTTGGGTGCTTGCGCCACAGTCCGGTTATTTATGGACTCCCGCTTACTGGGGTTATGAAGGTGGCTACTACGGTTTCCACTCAGGTTATTGGGGCCCGCACGTTGGTTTCTATGGCGGCATAAATTACGGCTATGGTTACGGCGGTTATGGCTATGGCGGAGGAAGGTGGGAAGGTGAACATTTCCGTTATAATACCGCAGTTGTTAATGTTAATACAACGGTAGTACACAATACCTATATTGACAATACGGTGGTAAATAATACCTATGTAAATAACCACACCAGCTTTAATGGTCCCGGTGGCGTAACTGCACAGCCAAGGCCTGAAGAACGGGCCGCAATGACCGAGCAACATCTTCAGCCAACAGGAGAACAGGTTTCGCACCAGCAGGCAGCAAGAAGTGACAAGAACCAGTTTGCATCTGTGAACAATGGACATCCGGCAGCTGCAGCCATGAACAAAGTAGGTGGCCGCCCTTTTAACGAGCAAGGCCACGTAGCGGCAAATTCAACATTGGGTCACAACAACGCTCAGCTAAACAGTGGCGCAAGGGCTAACATGGACCGCCATATGAGTACAAATAAGCCTGCAAATAATCCGGGGGCGCCTCAGCAAAATGCACAGCCGCAGGTGCAGCAACGCACACAGCCGCAGGCGCAACAACGTGCACAGCTACAGCCACAGCAACATGCGCAGCCGCAAAGGGTGATCAGGCCGCAGCCACAACAACATGCACAGCCGCAAAGGGTGGTAAGGCCGCAGCCGCAGCCCCATAATAACCCTAAGCCGCAACCACAACATGAAAGGAATTAAGAAATTTAGGATTGGAGATGACTTATAATAAAAACCCCGTTCCGGATATCCGGAACGGGGTTTTTAATTATACTGTTGTGAACTTTACGCTGCTCAATTCATCCTGTAAGGGGCAATCAAATAAAACTCAGGAATCTGAACATTAAATACCGAATTGTCTATCAGGCGCGCCATCTGGTATTCGCCTTTCATGCTGCCCATATCTGTTTTTAAATTACAGCCTGACACATACTCATGAGAGTTGCCCGGCTCAATTACGGGCTGCTGCCCTACTACACCCTCGCCTTCAACTTCCCGTTTCGCGCCGTTCGAATCGAAAATATACCAATGCCTTCCTAATAGCCGAATAGCGTAATTGCCCATATTTTCAATGTTTACTTTGTACGCAAACATAAAATGGTCATTCGCCGGGTTCGAGTATTCAGGCTGGTAGATCGTTTCAACCGAAACCTTTACGCCATCTGTAATAGTAGTAACCATGATCAACATTTCAATTATCCAATTATATATATTATCCAGTCAAAAATCAAGCCATTTCACAAATAAAATTCTATGAACGGCCTGGCCCTGTGTCTTAAGTCCAAATCTTACGATTTCCTGACTTTCGACTATAGACTTACGACTAATGACTTACAGCTTCCGCCTCAATACCGGCGTACCTGGGGTTTTGTTCAACTTCATTCAAAATGCATAAAACTTCATCCAAAGTACCTGCTGTAACCAGCTTCATACGGTATTCTTTGAAGTTCTCAATGCCTTTAAAATAGTTGGAATAGTGCCTTCTCATCTCAAATATGCCGGTTTTCGGACCTTTCCACTCAATCGACTTTTGTAAATGGGTAGAACATGCTTCAATCCGCTCGGCGATGGTTGGTTTATCGAGGTATTCGCCGGTTTTAAAGAAATGTTTAATTTCCCTGAAGATCCATGGGTAACCAATTGCTGCCCTGCCTATCATCATCCCGTCAACGCCAAATTCCCTCCGCCAGGCTGCGGCTTTTTGTGGAGAATCAATGTCACCATTCCCAAAAATGGGGATTTCAATCCTCGGATTCCTTTTTATTTCGCGGATCAGGTCCCAATCTGCAACACCTTTATACATTTGTGAACGTGTACGTCCGTGTATGGTAAGGGCTTTTATGCCAACATCCTGCAAACGTTCGGCAACTTCGTACACATTTTTGGTGTTATCATCCCAGCCCAGCCTTGTTTTTACCGTAACCGGCAAGTGAGTGGCTTCCACCACTGCCTTGGTCATAGCCACCATCTTATCAATGTCCTGCAATAAACTTGCTCCGGCACCACGGCAGGCTACCTGTTTAACAGGACAACCATAATTTATATCCATCAGGTCGGGATTGGCCAGCGTGGCAATTTCGGTTGCTTCGCGCATGTGGTCAATGTCACTACCAAATATTTGGATACCAATAGGGCGCTCATATTCAAAAATATCCAGTTTCTGACGGCTTTTGGCAGCATCCCTGATCAATCCCTCAGAGGAAATAAACTCGGTATACATCATGTCAGCGCCGTTTTGCTTGCACACATAACGGAAAGGCGGATCGCTCACATCTTCCATTGGCGCCAGCAAAAGCGGGAATTCCCCTAAATCAATATTTCCTATTTGTACAGACATGCCTTATCTTCGCTGCAAAAATACGAATTTTTAAGGACATGACAGAAAAGCCTTATAACCAGATGCATCCGGCGGCACAATTTTTTATCTTCATCGGTATCTTTTTAGTAGTGCTTTTTGCAGGAAACTTAATCGGTGCCGGAATAGCATCGGCTTTGTATGGATTAAACACCGTAATGGCTATCGCAACTTTAAATGTTAATACCCCGCATTTGATCAATGCGCTATGGATAATACAAATTGCCGGCACAACCTTCCCTATATTTGCAGCGCCGGTTTTCTTCTCCTATGTTATTGTAAGAGACCCGCAGGAATACATCAGACCGTCGTTCCGTGTGCACTGGGTCCTTTTTGCGTTGGTGTTCATCATCATGATATTTTCAAATCCGGTTATGGAAGTGTTATCAAACATTAACCAAAAAATGCAGCTGCCTTCTTTTCTAAGCGGTGTTCAAAAATGGATGGAAGACAGTGAAAAAAGCGCCCAAAAAATTACTGAAGTGATGCTGCAGATGAAAACCATCTGGAATATGATTATCAATGTGCTGCTCATTGGTTTGTTAACCGCCATTGTTGAAGAGTTTATGTTCAGGGGCGTATTACAAACTATTTTTGTCCGCTGGACGGGAAGCATACATGCTGCTATATGGATAACTGCCATTTTATTCAGTGCCTTTCACATGGAATTCTTTGGCTTTTTACCCCGTTTAATGCTCGGCGTACTGTTCGGGTATTTCGTGGCATGGAGCGGTAGTATTTGGCCTGCAGTATGGGCGCATTTCCTGAATAATGGAGCGGCTGTTGTAGCCACTTACCTTTTTCAGCATAAAATAATTACGGCAAACCCCGATGACCAGCATTTATTTAATGCGGGGGCCTATATTGTGAGCTTGTTAATTATGCTATTTTTACTTTTTATTTACAGGCGAAAAGCATTCGAAAAAAGACAAATCCCTGAATATTAATTTATGAAAACACGCGCCATTACAGGCTTCTTTTTTATTGTCGTGATGATCGGTTCGGTGCTGTTCGGGCAATATATTTTCGGGGCATTTTTTCTTTTGTTAAGTTTTTTGTGCCTGAGAGAGTTTTATGGCCTTATCAAGCAGACGGGCATAAGCCCAAATACGCAAACAGGCTTAATGAACGGAATTTTCATTTTTGCCGTATTTGCCTTTGTGCTGATGGATCATAGCCTGGTCGTGCATAAATTACTTTTTTTGCTGCCAATAACTTTAAGCGCGGTATTTATACAGGAGCTATTTAAGAAAACGGAAGCCCCATTCACAAATATTGCCTACACTTTTATCGGTATCATATTTATTTGCCTGCCTTTTACTTTTTTTCATGCGCTGGCTTATGTTAAAGGCGACTTCAATTTTCACTATCCATTTGCTTTTTTATTGCTGCTTTGGGCCAATGACACCGGCGCCTACCTGGTTGGGATAAAATTTGGCCGTACCAAGCTGTTTGAGCGCCATTCGCCGAAAAAAACATGGGAAGGCTTTATCGGCGGTGTGCTGATAAGTGCAGGTGTTGCTTTAATTATCAGCCATTTTTATGCTGAATTGCAATGGAGCCAATGGGTTATTATAGCGGTGCTGATATCATTCTTTGGCACAACCGGTGACCTGATTGAATCAATGTTTAAACGCAGTATAAATGTAAAAGACTCCGGCGGTATTTTACCAGGCCACGGCGGCCTCCTCGACAGGTTCGACGGGTTGTTTTTGGCGGCCCCTGTAGTTTATACTTTCCTTTATTTAATTACAAATTAATAACTTTGCAAAAAGAATAAGAAAATGACCATTCATAAAGAAGGATATACCTCCATTGCACTTTGCATTCTGTTCATATTTGTTTTGAACGCGGTGCTCCAGTTTTATTTTCCGCAGGCCTTTGTTATCAAATGGATCATCTACATCCTTTCATTTGCCCTTTTTGTAATTATACTCCAGTTTTTCCGTAGTCCTTCAATTACTATCGATACCGATGATAAAATGGTTTTGTGCCCTGCCGATGGTAAAGTGGTTGTGATTGAAGAAACCGTGGAAACTGAATATTTTAAAGATAAACGCATCCAGTTATCGGTATTTATGTCGCCTATCAATGTGCATATCAACCGCAACCCTGTATCAGGTGTGATTAAATACTTTAAATACCACCCCGGTAAATACCTGGTAGCCTGGCACCCGAAATCATCCACAGAAAATGAACGTACAACAGTAGTTACCGAAAACAAAGCCGGCATAGCTATATTGTTCAGGCAAATTGCCGGAGCGCTGGCCCGCAGGATAGTTTGGTACGTGAAGGAAGATGATGTTGTAAAACAGGGTGATCAGTTCGGCTTTATTAAATTTGGTTCGAGGGTTGATGTTTTTTTACCATTAGGATCTACTATAAAAGTTGAATTAGGCGAAGTTGTAAAAGGCGGACAAACCATTCTGGCCGAATTACCAGCAACTGTTGCCCCGGCTAAACCAAAGAAAGCTGATGCTGATGATGCATTTGAAGCGGTTGCTGCTGCAAGACCGGTGAAAACTACGATAAAGAAGAAAGCGTAACACGATTTTCAGGATTTGTTAGATTTTCAGGATCAAGATATAGTGTAACCTTCTAAATAGCTAAGCATTCATTAAATTTTAACACAAAGATACAGAGGTGCCGCAGAGCGCGCAGAGACTATTTGGTTTCCTCTCAAATCCCAAGGGAATTTCATCTTATCGCCCTGTGTTCTCAGCGGCTACTTAGTGTTCTCCGTGTTTAAAAAATCAACATTGCTTTCTTTTCAATATTTATTTTTGCCGGAACATCAGGCTTTATTTTACCCTAATCCTAAAATCTTTAATTCCTATAAATCTTAGTTCAGACAATACCCCACAAAAAAGCCATCCCGGAAAAACTCCAGGATGGCTTTAATATTTTATATTGCTCCGTCAACAGGCGGAACGAGGGGAACTTAAACCCTTTTTGATTTGATACGTGCTGCTTTGCCGGTAAGTGCGCGCAGGTAGTATAGTTTAGAGCGACGTACTTTACCGTGGCTGTTTACCTCTACTTTATCAATATTTGGCGAATTGACAGGGAAGATACGCTCAACACCGATACCATTTGAAACTTTACGAACTGTAAAGGTTTCGGTATTACCGGCACTGTTGCGTTGGATAACAACACCCTGGTAAACCTGGATACGTTCTTTATTTCCTTCGCGAATTTTATAATGAACACTTACTGTATCACCCGCTTTGAATGACGGAAGTTCTCTTTTTTCTACTGATTGTTCTTCAACAAATTTTACTAAATCCATGATTTTTAGCTCTTAAAGCGATTTTTAGCCCGTAAAAATCGGATTGCAATTATAGGGATTATTTTTCACAAAAAAAAGCCGATGTGAAAATTATATTTTGTGGTATGAAGCCCCACCTAAATCCTCCCCGGTAGGGAGGACTTTAAATAGTCTTTTTAAAAATATCTTCGCATTCTTTAAGTCTCCCCAACCGGGGGAGATTTAGAGGGGGCATTACTCAACACTCTTCCTCACCTCTGTAAAATAGCCAATAACGGTGTATACCAGGCCGATAAGCAGCAGGTTAAATACAAAATTGATCATCGTGTCACTAACCGAATGTGAACGTCCGTCGATATCAATAAATGTATATACCGAGTACGCGGCCGCAATGGCCAGTATCAGCCAGCCTATAAGGGTTACCGGTAAATAAAATATCCCTTTGCGTGTAAACCAGTTTAATTTCATAGCAATTAATTTTTAATAGAAATATTTTCAGTCATTACATAAGCAATAAAAATCAGCAAAATGGCCAGGCTGAGCAGGATCAGCAAAATGTTCAACAGTTTTAATTTGATAGTAAAGTTAAACTCTTTTCTTTTGCTTCGCTGCGGGTCAATTTGCTCAACCTTTACATGAGTTATTGCCAGGGCATTTATAATGATACAAATAATAGGCAGTACCACTAAAATTATAGGACCTAAAAATGCAATGCCCGGTGTTTTTTCAAGGCTTTCCATCAGCTTAAACATGGCCGCGAACCAGCTCGTACCTACCCGGATGTGGGAAAAATAATACATAAACACACAAAACAAAAAGTAGCAGGGCACAACAATAAGCCATAGCCCCAGCGCTGCCGAGCGTTCAGCATTCAAAATGGCCATTTTTACCATTTTGGGATGCTCAGTCGGGTTGATGTCCGGTACTTCTAAATTTTCCATTTGCTTTAAAAAGTCATCTTTATCTTTCATGTTAATTACCCATATAATGCAAACCAGGGCTTTTGGTTGCAGTGTTAAAGCATATTTCTTAATTTCTCGAGTCCTCGTGAAAGCAGGGATTTTACAGTGCCTTCATTTTTATTCAAAATCAAACTGATCTCGCTGTAGGTTTTTTGTTCGAAATACCGCAGGGCGATAACCTCCTGATATTTAAGATCCAGTTTCAGCAGGTTGGTCCTGATTAAATTATATTCGTTATAGGCTTTAAGCTCTTGTTCAATAATTTCACGTTCATCATCAGCATTGCTGTGCAACAGTTTTTCCATCTGCGGGTTCTCTAATAATTGCTGTAATGATTGTGGTTTATATTTACTGCTGCGGTAGTACTGATTTAGTTCATTGCCAGCTATGCGATATAACCAGGCAGAAAGACTAATGCCCCGCCATTTAAAACTGTGGATCTTCAGGAAAGCTTTCAAAAAAGTTTCGGCGGCAATGTCTTTTGAAAGATCATAGTCGGCCGTACGGCGCATAATGTAGCCAAAAACAGGCTTATACCAACAGTCGAACACCTCGCCGAAAGCGGCAGGGTCGGTCCGGCATTGTTCAATAAGTTTGGCTTCGTGGTCGGGGTTCATTCTCAGCAACTATAATGCATTAATAGCGCTTTGGTTGCAATCTAAATCTGCAACAGTTTAAATTCTAAAATTAAAACAAATCCGAAATTATTCTAAAAGATCCGGCCTTCTTTTCCTGGTACGCTCCACTGCCTGCTCAAAGCGCCATTTTTCTACTTCGGGGGTATTGCCGCTTAAAAGGATATCAGGCACCTTATGACCGTTCCAGTCAGCGGGACGGGTGTAAACCGGGGCATCAAGCAAACCATCCTGAAAAGAATCGGATAAAGCCGATGTTTCATCAGATAAAACACCAGGTATCAGCCGGACTATCGCATCTACCACCACAGCCGCCGGCAATTCGCCGCCCGAGAGCACATAATCGCCAATGGAAATCTCCCGGGTTACAAAAATATCGCGGATGCGCTGGTCGATGCCCTTATAATGGCCGCATAAAATAATAATATTGGTTTTGATAGAAAGCTGGTTGGCGATCTGCTGGTTAAAGGTTTCGCCATCCGGCGACATGAAGATCACTTCATCATAGTCGCGTTCGCTTTTTAGCTTTTCAATGATGCGCGCAAAGGGGTCGATGGTCATTACCATGCCGCTGCCACCGCCATAGGGGTAATCGTCAACACTTTTTTGTTTTTGGGTTGAGTAATCGCGCAGGTTATGAACGTAGATCTCAGCGATGCCTTTTTTTTGTGCACGCTGCAAAATAGAATGTGCAAATGGACTTTCCAGCAAGCCGGGCAAAACGGTGATGATATCAAAACGCATGGCGCAAAGATAGTTTTCTTTATGCTGAAAGCAGAAAGATCAAAGCTGAAAGCTTTTTGAAAGAGGTTAGATGCCAGGGATTGGTGGCTACAATTTCCTGCAAATTTCCCAGTGGTGGTCAAATGGGTCTTTTATCCGGCCAAGGCGGTAGCCATAATCCTGATCGGCAACAGGGTAAATTTCTTCGGCGCCTGCCGCAATGGCCTGCTTTGTCAGGGAATCAGGATCAGGCACTACCAGCCCCATTCGGATGGTGCTGCCGCCTAAGGTCTCCGGGCTAAAGTTCTCGTACTCCGGTGATTCATCTGCCACTATGAAATGCACGCCTTTAATTGAAAGCTCCGCAACTACCCCGCCATCCGGATCGGTTATACAAAACAATAGCTCGGCGCTGAAGGCTTTTTTATAAAATTCAACTGCTGCAGCACCATTCCTTACTGACAAGGTCGGCAAAAAAGCGACCTGAAAATCGTCCTTAGCTTGATTTTTCATAAAGTTTTAATGCATTCTCTTTTTCTATTTGCAAAATCTCATAATCCTCACTTTACAAAGCTATCTAAAGCTTCCTGGCTTAGTAGTTTTTCAATGAGCCACTGATGTCCAAAGGGATCCTTTATCTCCCCCTGCCGGTAGCCGTACGGATAATCCGTAACCGGTGACGACACAATAGCACCGGCGGCTACTGCTTGCTCCACCACAGCATGTACGTCATCTGCGGTTAAGCCGATAGTCACCGTTGTTCCGCCCGCCTTATCTGGGCCCGGGCTTCGGTTGCCCTCTTCATGAAGGCGAAACAAGGCGCCATTTATTGAAAACGCCGCAACATGCACACTGCCATCAGGGTTATTGAGCCGCCACAATTCTGTGGCCCCAAAAGCTTTTTTATAAAATTCGATATCGGTAACGCCGCTGCTGATTGATAGCACAGGCACAAATGTGTTTTTTGTTTCCATTTTCAATTCCATTTTTGTCTTGGCTCCTGATTTTTGACTCTTTACTTTCGCTTCTATATAACTTAAGTTATTTTGCCGAAACGCAGTTGCAGCTTCTTTCGGACTTCCGAACTTTACGGACTTTCGGACTAATCTTCATCTTCCAGCATAAAAACCTCTTCCAACGGCTTCCCAAATTCCCGTGCAATTTTTAATGCCAGCACAGTTGAAGGTACGTATTTATTGCTTTCGATGGTATTGATGGTTTGCCGGGACACGCCTACCTTTTCGGCGAGATCGGCCTGCGTTATGTTTTTTATGGCGCGTTCCACGCGGATATTATTTTTCATGGCTATCCCTCCTTTGGTAATGACCGGTTAAGTCTGAAAATAACCCACCGGAAACGAACGATGAAGAAAAAAAGCGGAACCATCAAATTCAAAAATAGTATATGTTCGGTGTCCGTGGTCAATATTAAACCGATTATTAAAAGCAGGTAATTTAAATAAATAGCCCATTGCAACGAATCAAGGCGTAATTGGGAAATCTGTTCATCTTCGATTTTTTCCTTTGCGAACGCGACAAAAAAGAGACCAATCGCCATTAACAGCGTAGTCGCCATAAAAAACAGGTGATGCCCCTTGAACAGCCCCTGGCCACCTGCATCTTCAGGATTGTCAAAACCCAGGTGCTTTCTGAACATCACAAACGGAACATGCACCAGGAAAAGCGCATAGCCCAGGTAACGGAACCAATGGGGAAATAAAAAGCGTGTTTTCATTATTTGTAAAGTTTGATTTACCAAATGTAAAATAAACTTTACAATATGTCAAATATAATGACAAAATATTTTCGATTGTAAAAACGTAGAGCCGCCCCGATAAATCGGGACGGCTCTACATAATTATTTGCAGAATTTATCGCAAATCTTATCATCCTTCAGAGCCGCAATGCATTACGGCTTTGATCGGATTTAATATTGTCCGATCGATAACAGCACCAGCGTACAGGCATATTCCGTTTCAATTCCTTTTTCGTTCGCCATGCGCTTGAGTTCGGCATTTTCGGTGCCCGGATTAAATATGATCCGTTTAGGGTTCGTATCTAAAATATAATTATATAATTCTTCCTGGTGTTGCGGCCCAACATACAATGTAATCGTATCAATATCGTCATGGATGTTTTCAGGTTTTTCAATAGGCACGCCTGCTACTTCGCCGGTTTTGATGCCAACGTTAACTATCGTATGCCCGTTGCGTACCAGCCTATTGGCAGCAAGATTTGCATAGCGTCCCTCATTGGGGGTAGCGCCTAATACCAAGGTTTTTTTATTCATTTTTTGATTTTACCGATTTGAGTACGATTTCACCGATTATTGGAGGTGATTTCACCGATTATTTGGGGATGATTACACCGATTATCAATGCAATATTCAAAAAATCGGTTAAATCATTTCTATAGTCAGAGTAATCGCGTTAATAAAGAAACTTGCCCCGAATGGTAAATATGATGCTGTATCAAACCTTTTACAAGGTCTTCGTACGTTGTTCCCGGATCGTTTTCAATAGTGCCATTCACCAGGTTGCCCCATTCTTCTTCAGGGTAATCCCTGATAATACCTCTCAAATTTACGTTAACCAGTTTAAGGTCACTGACATAATTCTGCCATTTTTGTTCTTCGGGTGTCCCCGGGTCGGGCCAGTCACCGCTTGATGGTTGCTGAGCGTTCATCCCGTTTAATCGGTCCATCACTTCTTCTGTCCAGGAGATCATGTGCAAAACAATGCCGGCAATGTTATGGATCGAGCCCGGCGGTTTTTCAAAAGCAGCTTCAAAACTTACCTGGTCAATAATTTCATACACCGGCGGACCGTACCAGGGCTTGCCATATAATACCTTTTCTAAATCCTGCTGAAGTTGTTCTGATATTGTCATGATAATAATTTTAAAGCCGCCGAAGCACAGTTGATGCCATCAATAGCGGCAGAAATTATGCCACCCGCATAACCTGCCCCTTCGCCGCAGGGAAATAAACCGATAATCTGTGGATGCTGCATGGTTTCCTTGTCGCGGGGCACCTTAACCGGCGATGAGGTGCGCGATTCAACGCCCACCAAAATGGCCTCGTTGGTATAATACCCCTTCATTTTCCTGCCAAAGGCCGGCAACGCTTTCCGCAAACGCTCATTGATCCATCCGGGTAAAATTTCTTTTAATGCCACGCTTTTTGTGCCAGGCAGATAGGAGTTTACAGGCAAATTGGCAGAGACACGGTTGTCAACAAAATCCACCATGCGCTGCCCGGGCGCTACTAAATGGCCGCCACCAGCCTTAAATGCTAATTTTTCTATTTCCTGCTGAAAGCGCAACATTTTTAAAGAATCATTATCATCACCCACCACATCCTCCAGGTTTACCTGTACTACGGTCCCGGAATTGGCAAAGGGGTTGTTCCGTTTTGAAGGGCTCCAGCCGTTCACCACTATTTCGTTGATTTCTGTTGCGCAGGGTGCGATGATACCTCCCGGACACATGCAAAAAGAAAAAACACCCCGGTTATCCACCTGCTCCACCAGGTTATAATAAGATGGCGGCAGATCGGGTCCCCGGTGTTCGCAATGGTATTGCGCCCTGTCGATGATCTCCTGCGGGTGCTCTATCCTAACGCCTAAAGCGAAAGGCTTGGCTTCAATTAAAATATTCTGGCGGTGCAGCATTTCAAAAATATCCCTTGCCGAATGCCCTGTTGCCAGAATCACCGCGTCCGCCATTATTTTATCACCTGATGTTAGCTGTATGCCTTTTATCTTACCGGAATCAACTAAAAGGGAGTTCACTTTCGCATCAAAACAAACTTCGCCGCCTGCATTTAATATGCTTTCTTTGATGGAAGTTATAATCTGCGGCAATTTATTGGTGCCAATATGGGGGCGGGCGTCTATCAGGATATCTTCGGTTGCGCCATGGGCCACAAAAGTTTTTAGTACTGCGTTTACGTCGCCACGCTTGGTAGAACGGGTGTACAGCTTCCCATCCGAGTAGGTACCGGCCCCGCCTTCCCCAAAACAATAGTTCGATTCTGGGTTTACGAGTCCCTCTTTATTGATATTCGCCAAATCGCGGCGACGTTGTTTAACGTCTTTGCCCCGTTCTAAAATAATTGGCTTTAAACCCAGTTCGATACAGCGTAAAGCGGCAAATAAGCCTGCAGGCCCGGCACCCACAATAATAACGGGTCTGCCGTTTTTTACGTCAGAATAATTAACAGTGAAGGTTTCCGGGGTATAAACTTCGTCGACATACACCTGTAACTGCATGCGGTAAACCACCTTGCGTCCACGTGCATCGATAGATCGTTTGAGGATCTTTATGCCCGATATTTTTTGCGGGGAAATATTGAGTGCAGCTGCTGCTATCTTTTTCAGGACTTCCGGATCATCCTGCTGTGCGCCATCGGGCGGACAAACGATTTCAATTTCTTTAATCATGCTGTTGCCGGGTTTTTATCCCGGATACTGCAAAAGTAGCGAAAAAGCCTTTAAATGTATCTACAGAGAAATCGGTGAAACCAAACTCAAATCGGTGAGATCGATATTTAAAATTTATACCTCACGAAGGCTTCCATCGCCTCGTATTCGGCCATGCCGAGTTTGTCGTAAGCTTTGGCTGTTTCCCTTGTCCGGTCTTCAGCGCGTACCCAAAACTCCCTTGCATCATCACCCGGGAATACCGGCCTGTCTTTCTGTGACTGGTGTTTGAAAATGGCATTCCTTTTCCTGATCACCTCCTGCGGTGAAAGCGGTACGGCCATTTCTATCTCCCAGGTCTCAAACTCATGCCAGGCGCCACGGTACATCCACAACCAGCAGTCTTTTACCCAGTCTTCTGTCTCTTTTAGCCTGTTCAGCGCGGCGATGATAATGTTAAAGCAAACGAGGTGGGTTCCGTTAGGGTCGGCAAAGTCCCCTGCCGCAAAAACCTGCTGCGGTTTTACCTGCTGCAACAGTTCCATGGTAAGCAGGATATCTTCTTCTCCTACCGAATTCTTTTTTATCTTCCCGGTTTCATAGAATGGCAGTGCCATAAAATGGATATGGTCGTCTTCCAAACCGGCATAACGAGCGCCTGAAATGGCCTCCGTTTTCCGGATGAACCCTTTTACATCCCTGATCTCTTTCGTATCTACCTGGTTGGGTTGCTTGGTCGGGATAAATGCCCGCATGTCTTCATAAACGGTCTTCAGCCTTGTATTGTCTTCCCCGATGCTTTCATTAAAGTCTATCGCGAATTCTACAAATCGCAATACATCATCATCCCAGACAGCCGTGTTGCCAGAGGTTTGATACGCTACATGCACATCGTGCCCCTGGTCAACTAATCGGATAAACGTACCGCCCATCGAGATCACATCATCGTCCGGGTGAGGCGAAAAGATGATGGAGCGCTTGCGGGCCGGCTGTGCCCTTTCGGGCCTTTGCGAATCGTCGGCCTCGGGTTTTCCCCCCGGCCAGCCGGTGATCGTATGCTGCAACTGGTTAAATATGTCTATATTGATCTGGTATACCGGCCCCTGTTCTACCGCCAGCTGGGCCATACCATGGTTGTTATAATCTTCTTCGGTCAGTTTCAGGATCGGTTTGTTCAGTGTTTCGGCCAGCCAGATCACTGCTTTCTTCTTCAGCCCGTTTTCCCAATGGCAGTCTTTTACAAGCCAGGGGGTATCAAACCTTGTGAGCTGAGAGGCGGCTGCCTCATCCAGTACAAATTCTACATGTTCTGATAATTGAAGGAAGGTGGCCGGTACATCGCCCGAGATCTCGCCTTCCACCGCTTTTTTTACGATCGGCGCTTTTTTCTGGCTCCAGGCCATCAGGATGATCTCCCGCGCTTTGAAGATGGTGCCTACACCCATCGTTATGGCTTTGGTCGGTACGTTTTGTTTTCCGCCGAAGTCTCTTGAGGCGTCATTCCTTGTCAGGTCGTCAAGCGTAACCAGTCTTGTACCTGAATTGGGCGCCGAGCCCGGCTCGTTAAAACCGATGTGGCCTGTACGGCCTATACCTAAGATCTGCAGGTCAAGACCTCCCAGTTTGGTGATCTTTTGCTCATAGTCAAGGCAAAACGTCGCTACTGCGTCTTTTTGCAGGGTGCCATCCGGGATATGTACGTTTTCCCTGGCTATATCCACATGGCTGAACAGGTTTTCATTCATGAACGTTACATAGCTTTGGGCCGCTGTCGGCTGCATAGGGTAGTATTCGTCCAGGTTGAAGGTGATCACATGCTTAAAGCTCAGGCCTTCTTCTTTATGCAGTCTTACCAGTTCGGCATAAACACCTACCGGCGTTACGCCCGTGGCAAGTCCCAGTACTGTTTTTTCGCCTTTCGCTTCCTTGCTTTTTATCAGTTTGGCTATCCGGCCTGCTACCGCTATCGATGCTGCATGCTGGTTCCCGTACACCGTTACCGGTAGTTTCTCGTAGCGCGTCTCTTCTAATAAATTTAATCTCGCCATGTTCTAATGCTGTCTTCCTCTTTTATAAATAAACCCATGCACAAAAAATCCCCACCGAAGCGAGGATTCATTCAAACCAATTTAACTATTAAAATTACCCTTACCGACATAAGGCTAAAGAAAATTCTATTTAATAACGGGCTGTACATTGTTCCATACAAACTTAAATAAATATTATTTAAAATCACAAAACTTTTTAAATAATTTTAATAAGTTTTTTTTACCAAGGTCATTTTTTCTCTTCTCCTTAACTATTGGGGTTCAGGGATGGTATAAAAAGACTCCTTTGGAGAGGATCTGATAACTGTCGGATTAGGTGGAGTCAAATGGTTGAAATGCTTTTCCCGAACCTTCTCCAAAGCCTCACCCTGCCCTCTCCAAAGGAGAGGGTTCTGAAAAAGAGCGAAGTTAAAGTCCTCTCCTTTGGAGAGGATTTAGGTGAGGCTAATAGGTTTTAATACTACCAAATATAGGTTGCTACCGCACCACCGGTTAACGTACTGGTGACCATCTTCCCGTTAAATTGTATATTGAAGGTTTGCGATGTGTTTGATGAATTTAAAACGATAAGTACTTTCGAGCCATCGGTATTTTTGAAAGCTACGTTCGGCAGGGTGGTTTCATCAGGCGATCCTATTCTGACTGCGCCGGGGCGGACAAATTTTGAAGCATGCGCAATGATATAATAAGAAACATTGCGGGAGATTCCTGATCCGCTAATAGTTAAAGCTCCCTGGCAGGTAGAGCAGCCGCCATTGGTATGCGGACCATAGGCCGCATCAGTCGCAAGGTTCCATTCCAAAACGTTCCGGCTCCAGTTTTTTGTTGCGCCAACTATCAAATTGGCGATATGCCATGAAAGATCCCCGGCGAAAGTCCCTGTTGTTGCAGTGTATTGTTCAGTAAAATAAATGTTTTTGGCAGGGTATTGATTATGTACCTGGGTTAGCGCATTAATGCTGCCGGCATAAAGGTGAAACGCTGAACCGTCAACGTAAGCGTATGCCGCAGGGTCGGCCAGTATGGTTAATGGGTAATCGGTACGGTCTGTATTATGGTCGTATACAATAATCTTTGTAGTTAGTCCGGCTGCACTTAATTGTGGCCCCAAATTGTTTTTGATAAAGTTGCATTCCTCTACCGGTTGCACAACCATAGACGGGTTGTTATTTGGGTTTAATGGTTCATTTTGCGGCGTAACGGCATCAATAGTTATACCCTGGGCCTTCATGGCTTGTATATATTTTACAAAGTAGTTTGCATAAACGCCATAATAAGTGGGATTTAAACTCCCTGCTGTGAAGCCGTTATTACCGGTAGGGCTAATCTTCATCCAAACAGGGGCGGTCCATGGAGTGGCCAGGATCTTTATGGTTGGATTGATCGCAATTATTTTCTTTAAAACCGGAATCAGGTCTGTAAGTTCAGAACTAATACTAAAACTGCTCAGATTAACGTCTGTTTGGCCCGATGCCACATCGTCATACGTAAAATCGGTCGCGCTCAGGTCTGAGGCGCCTATAGAAATACGAATATAGCTGATCCCAATATGGGTGCTGTCCGTTGCAAATAATTCCTGCAGCAGCGTGCTTTGCTGGGTTGGGGCAAGCCCATTGATCAATGTAGCGCTTCCTCCGGTTAAACAAAAACCAAAACCATCAATAGACTGGTAGGTTGTGGTCGTATCAACGGCAATGTTAGTATTGCTATTGCTGCCAGCTGCAAAATTAAGTGCGATGTTTTGCTTTTGGAGTAATGCTGATTGATTGGAATTGGTAAGCCACATCGCTACGTCCGTTTTTACTGGCGTAACTGGCACCACAGGGATAATGGGCGTTCCCGTGGGTACCGCTTTCTTGCTACAGCTTATGCCGATAAAAAATGCAAAAATCAATAAAACGGGTACGGCAATTTGATAGGCGTATTTCTTCATAATATTTGTTTAAGTCCCCGTTTAAAGGGGTAAAATTGTTTATAAATTGTTATAATTGAGGTCAGGAGTTTAAATTGTGGCCGATAAGATTGTGCTAATATAGTATTATACCTGTTAGCAGTTATATACATTTGCGGTAATTTTTTAAATCACAAATAACGAAGCATCCCGGCACATTAACTAAAAACGTGATATAGATGAAATGTTGTTTGTTAAAAACAAATCCATGGAAAGCAAAACAAATTATGTCAGTTTAATAAAACTGCTAAGCGTTTTCACCCTTGCCTGTTTATTATGGGTCGGCCCGGCTTGCGCTCAAAATTTAAAGGTTGCTGTGGCTGCAAACCTGCAATCGGTAATAAAGGCCTTAGGACAGGATTTTAAACAGAAAACCGGCATTCAGATTGAGCCAATTGTAGGATCATCGGGTAATTTAACAACCCAGATCCGTAATGGGGCTCCTTATGACTTGTTTTTGTCTGCCGATATGGCGTTTCCGGAAACATTGTTTAAAGAAGGGTTCAGCGATAAGGCCCCTGTTGTTTACGCGCAAGGTAGCTTGATCATATGCAGCAATCAGGATATCGGATTTGAGAATTGGGAACGCGTTTTAATGACCGCGAGAATAAAAAAGATCGCCATTGCCAATCCTGCAATTGCTCCCTATGGCAAAGCGGCGGAAGAAGCGTTAAAGGACAAGGGAATTCTTAGCGATATCAGATCGAAAATTGTTTACGGGGAAAGCATTTCGCAGGTAAATACCTATATTTCAACCGGCACGGCGGAACTTGGATTTACCACGCTGTCTTTAGTAAAAGACCCGGCAAACAAAACACCGCTTTACTGGAAAGTTATCGACCCAAAAATCTACACGCCGATAGAGCAAGGTATGATCTTATTAAAAACCGCTAACGCGAATCCAGGTGCGGAAAAATTTTATAAATATATTTTAAGTTCCGCAGCAAAGGCAATTTTTGAAAAGTTTGGTTACAGGGTGCAATAAACAGATCATGAAAAAAATCGGACTCATTCTGTTGTCTTTTGTCTTAATACTTTTTTCATGTGACCATGATAAAGAGATCAGGCATCTTTTAAATAGCCGGATTCCGAATGAAATAATTGACGGAGCATACAAAGCGGGTGAAACCGCCGATGAACAATATGTGCCTTTACTTTTAAAAAACGCAGCCGATGGCCGGGAAGGGTCCTCATTACACTTTGCCCTATTAACTGTTTATTCAGTAAAAATGTTTGCACTGGAGCGCATCCTGCATGTAAGCCCGCCGCATCCGTTTTGGAAAATTAAAACGCCGCCGGACTCTGTCAACATTAAGTTTTATTCCGCTTTATGGCAAAAAACGAGCCGAAGGAAGTAATTTAGACAAATGGATATAACCCCAATATGGCTCACTCTAAAACTGGCAGGTATTACAACTCTGCTGCTCCTGGCAATTGGCTTGCCACTTGCATGGTGGCTTTCAAAGGGACGGTCTTTTTTCAAAATAATAATCGAAGCAATTATCACTATGCCACTGGTATTGCCGCCGTCGGTGCTGGGTTTCTATTTATTACTTGCCTTTAGCCCGCAGCACGGTGTTGGCAAATGGTTGCAGCAAACATTTAATGTGCAGTTTGTCTTTTCTTTCCAGGGGCTGGTACTTGCATCGGTTATTTATAGTATGCCATTTATGATCGGGCCAATAAAATCCGCATTGCAGCAATTGCCGGTTTCGCTTTCACATGCGTCATATTCTTTGGGTAAAACAAAATGGCAAACTTTTATAAAGGTGCTGGCGCCAAATATAAAACCGTCGTTGCTTACAGCCATTGTACTCACCTTTGCACATACTTTGGGTGAATTTGGTGTGGTGCTAATGATCGGCGGAAATATCCCGGGCGTTACCCGGGTTGCTTCTATTGCCGTGTACGATTCCGTTGAACAAATGGATTATGCTGCTGCAAATGTCTATTCGCTTATTCTTTTTGCAATTACCTTCGTTTTGGTAATTGCGGTTTTCATCTTTAATAAATACCAGCTAAAAAGCCCATTGGAATGATCAGTATTGATATAGAGAAACGACTAAAAACATACAACGGGCAGCAATTATTAAAAATTGTTCGTCAATTCCCAATGGGCAGCATTACCAAAATTTACGGTCCTTCCGGCGTTGGAAAAACCACGCTTTTAAAAATTATCGCCGGGTTTACGAAACCTGAAAAAGGCTTGATAACTATTGAGGATGTTACCTGGCTGGACACGGCTTCAAAAACCTTCGTACCCCCTCAAAAACGAATGGTCGGATTTGTTTTCCAGGATTATGCCCTCTTCCCAAACATGACCGCTCTGGAGCACCTCGAATACGCCACAAAAGACAAGGAATGGATTGATAGACTATTAAAGATTGGCAAACTGGAAAGCCTGACTACGCATAAACCGGAACATCTTTCGGGCGGGCAGCAACAACGGCTGGCTATATTACGGGCGCTGGCTATTAAACCAAAATTGCTTTTAATGGATGAACCTTTTTCAGCCATCGACCCGGAAATGAAAACTGTATTGATTGCTGAGCTTAAAACACTATTTGATGAATTGGGGACTACCGTTTTAATCGTTAGTCATAATCCGCAAGAGCTGGATGGGCTGGCCAACGCTGAACTGATTATACACTAATTTCACGAATTGTGTCGAATTTTCAAGAATTTGTTTTGGTGAAACAACAAAAAATATTTTCAGGGATCGATCCGGATCCGATTTCAATTTAATGTGTTCAATATCGCGCTTACCGATGCCCGCCTGGTATAATCTTTATCAAAATGCACATAAATGATTCTCCCTGACGGGTTAATTACATAAGTTGCGGGAACGGGCAAAACATGGTCCTTGTTGCCATTGCTTTTTTCAAGGTCAACGCCATAGTTTTTTAGTTTTGA
>Ga0364887_10062_pt1 | contig 73759 bp, 86 predicted proteins | sample ExccelJu500001D4_4_FD_206924 | JGI IMG/M metagenome (GOLD analysis project Ga0364887, IMG submission 206924) | Enriched cells from Trout Bog Lake Hypolimnion, Wisconsin, USA - BchlTB.July23.5000.01.D4 | ecosystem: Environmental > Aquatic > Freshwater > Lake > Hypolimnion/Profundal zone | place...
TCATGGAAAAAAATCGGATGCTCATGTTTGCAGGGGTGCAAGAATTTTTAGATACCGCATTTAAGCCTGAAAAATAAAAACCAAGCTTTACTTTTTATGACTGACACATTCAAGGAATTCTGATGGATGATACGAATCAAGATTTAAAAAATAGCTCACGTCGCCAGCTCCTCAAGGGAGCTCTGGTGGGTGGTGCCGTGATGGGTGCCCCGGGGGTATCCAGCGCACAATCTTTGCTTGCTCAAAAGAATGGGGACGCTAGCGCCCCAATCGCGGCTTATGTTTTTCTGACTCCAATCGAGGCTAGTTTTGTTGAGGCCTTCGTTGATCATATGGTACCAGCCGATCAATTCACCCCCAAGGGTACTGATCTAGGCATCAATATTTTTATTGACCGCGCTTTAGCGGGTAGCTGGGGTAAAGGGGATCGCATGTATATGCAAGGCCCCTGGTCAGTTGGGTTGCCCACTCAGGGGTATCAGTCTCCTTTGTTGCCATCGCAGGTTTATCGCGCAGGTATTGCGGCAACCAATCAACAGTGCGAATCGCTCTACGGCAAAACATTTGACTTGCTAGATGCTTCTAAAAAAGAGGAGGTTTTGAAGTCTCTTGATTCTGGAAAAATAGTTTTTGAGGGTGGCCTCTCATCCAAGTTCTTTTTTGATATTGCCTATAAATCTGTTGTAGAGGGTTTATATGCCGATCCAATTTATGGCGGTAATGGCAATAAAGCGGCGTGGAAAATGATTGGCTTCCCAGGCGTAATTGAAACCAATGCACGCAATATCGTTGAGTATAAAAATAAGTTCTACCCAGGCAAAGTCTTGGGTATTGCGGACGTCAGTTAAGGCAAAGTCATGGCAAAAAAACTTCCAGAAGTAGACGTTGTAATTGTTGGTATGGGATGGACAGGCGGCATTCTGTCAAAAGAGCTCTCCGAGAGCGGCTTAAAAGTGGTGGCCTTAGAGCGTGGTGCGCCACGCTCGGCAGAAGAAGATTTTTCTGTGCCGCATATTCGTGATGAGTTGCAATTTGGTATTCGGCATGGCTTGATGCAAGACTTGCGCAGAGACTCCTTAACAGTTCGCAACAACCCCAGTCAAACGGCCTTGCCGATGCGCCAGCTGGGATCATTCTTGCTCGGCGAAGGCTTAGGTGGTGCGGGTGTGCACTGGAATGGTCATACTTGGCGTTGGACTGATATGGAGTTCAAGATTCGCTCGATGTACGAAGAGCGCTATGGCAAGAAGTTCATCCCTGACGATATGACAATTCAAGATTGGGGCATTACCTATGCAGAGCTCGAGCCTTACTATGACAAGTTTGAAAAAATTGCAGGTATTTCTGGGCAAGCAGGTAATCTCAATGGGCAAATAGTTGAGGGCGGTAATCCATTTGAAGCACCTCGTAAATCACCTTATCCGCTGCCACCTTTAGAGCGTAGCTTGGCAAATGATTTATTCGCTGGCGCTACCAAAAGTATGGGATTACATCCTTTTCCAATGCCAGTTGCTAATGCCTCAAGACCTTATACCAATCCAGATGGTGCTAAGCTGGGTCAATGTCAATACTGTGGATTTTGTGAACGTTTTGGCTGTGAAGCCAATGCCAAAGGAAGTCCATTAATTACGGTGATCCCTTTTGCAATGAGGCAACCCACTTTTGAATTGCGCACACTCAGCGTGGTGAGTAAAGTGCATATGGATAAGCAAAAGAAAGTGGCCACCGGCGTTACTTATACCAACCTGCAGACAGGTGAGGAGTATTTCCAACCGGCAAAGATAGTGATTTTGGCCGCATATGGATTAAACAATACGCATTTGATGCTGACTTCTGGTATTGGCAAGCCTTACGACCCGGTGACACAAAAAGGGGTAATAGGTAAAAACTATGCCTATCAAACTGGCGCTGGGGCAACACTGTTTTTTAATGACAAGATCTTCAACCCCTTTATGTCCACCGGCGGCCTGACAACGCTAGTTGACGATTACAACGGTAATTGGAACTTCGATCGCTCCGGCCCCAATTTTGTTGGTGGTACCACTTTAAATGGTGGTATGTATGGCGGGCGCCCAATCGACTATCACCCAGTGCCGCCAGGCACACCCAAGTGGGGTAAGGCTTGGAAAGAAGCGATGGCTAAGTGGTATTCACGCTCGATGACGATTAATTCTGCCGGTAGCGTCATGGCTAATCGCTATAACTATCTTGATTTAGATCCAACTTATAAGAATGCCTTGGGAATGCCATTGTTGCGCATGACCTTTGACTACAAGCCCAATGAGCATCGTCTTTCGGAATTCACGGCGCAAAAAATTAATGAGATTGCCAAGAGTCTGAACCCCGACTTCTTGAGTCCTGCGAAAGCAAAGACAGCACCATGGTCGGTCGTTCCATATCAAACCACTCACAATACGGGCGGAACCATTATGGGCACCAACCCATCCAATAGTGCGGTGAATAAGTACTGCCAATCATGGGATGCGCATAATTTATTCATTATGGGCGCCTCTTTGTTCTCACATAACGCTGCTTACAATCCCACTGGTCCAGTTGGTGCATTGGCCTATATGACTGTGGATGTCATTAAAAATCGCTATATCAAAAACCCCGGATCTTTAGTTTAAATAGGTAAAGAAATGCGCTATTTTTCATCATCATTGTTTCTCCTATGTCTTTTCTCCCAGGCGTCGTTTGCCCAGGACCTTGCTGCAGGTAAGAATGCTTTTCAAGAATGCGTTGCTTGCCACAGCATTAAGCCGGGTGAAAATTTATTGGGGCCGAGTTTGGCTGGAGTGTATGGGCGTCAGGCAGGAACTGTCGAAGGCTTTCGTTATTCAAGTGCCTTGAAGAAGAGCGGTATCACTTGGGATGAAAGTTCTTTGGATCAATACATTGCCAATCCTCAAGCCTTAGTTCCTGGTAGCCGCATGCCTTACTCAGGTATGGCTGATGAGGCTGAACGCAAAAATCTCATTGCTTATTTAAAAACGCTGAATTAATTCTGACTTGAGCGTTTCCGAATGCTTTTGTAGAGCGGAATAAAGCCCAGCAGTAAACTGCCAATAGCGATGGTTGAGGTGAGGGCATCAAAGCCCTTGATGGCCATCACCGCAGCCCACCAAAGTGCCAGAGCCGATAGCACTGGCCAAATGACCATGGTGATGGTCAGCTTGATAGATCCGAGCGCTTGTCTTCTAAAACACCAAGCACAGGCGAAGCCTGCTAGGCCATAGTAGTAGGCGGCCTGCACTCCAATAATGTTGATGGATGCCATCATCACATCAGCAATACTTTTGGAGCTGATCGATAGCAGCAAAAGGATTGCGCCAATCGAGGCAATTAAAAAGGTCGCAGCATAAGGTGTTTTCCATTGGGCATGGACTTGAGACCAGCGAATATGAAAGATGCCTTCACGCGATTTAGAAAACATCGTCCTAGAAAATTGCAGCATGGAGGTTTCAATGGTGCCAATCGTCGAGAGGATGAGTGCTAGTACTGCTAGATAACTCCAAGGGGCGGGGAGCACCTTGTCAGCTACTGAAAAAATAATATTAGTACCTGATTGAGAAATTTCTTCGTTAGATAGTGCAAGTAAGGAGATGGTTGCAAACGCCGTGAATGCGGCAATGATGACCAAAATGGCTCCGACAACTCCGTAACCTGGCGCTTTCTCTGGGTTTTTAGTTTCTTCATTCAAATTAATTGAAACATCCCAGCCCCAAAAAAAGAAGAGTGCAATGACAGCGCCGTTTGCAAAACCACTGGGCGTAAAGGCGGAGGGCGAAAAGCTATGCCAAGTAAGTTCATGGAGCGCTGCGCCCCCAAAGCGGAAAATCACCAACAGAGAAATGCCCGACAAAATAAGTAATTCAATTAAGGTCATCACAATCTGAACCTTGGCGGTCAGGCCAATGCCCTTGACTACTAAGATGGTGATTAGAGTGAGCCAAGCAACTGCACACAGGGTGACTGCCACTTGAGAATCGGCATATTCAGGGCACAATAGCAGCAGGGTGGCAGCCCCTGCAGGAATACTCGCTGAGACCATAAATAGGGCAGAGGCAACTAGCAATGCCCAGCCAGCAAAAAATCCCAGGGAGGTGCCAAATATTTCGGTAACCCAGGCAAAGGATGCCCCTGAATTTGGGCGGTGCGCATTTAAATGCATATAGGCTAAAACGATGCCGACCATCATGAGGCCGCAATACAGAAGGCTGGCTGGCGCCAGGACGCCAACGGCAGCTATGAGGGCTGCCATCGTTGCCGAAATACTAAAAGAGGGGGCTGAGCCGGCAACCCCAATAATGAGGGACTGAAAAATGCCTAACGTATCTTTTTTAAGCTCTGATGTCATCGTTAAATTATCTTACGAGAGCTAGAAGTTTGCCAAGAATATCTTTAATTGATTTACTATTATTGGAAGCTGATTATCCCAGCATTGAATTACATATACTTTAATAGGAATCCATATGGCACTTGCACGTTCAGTACTTATTTCACTTAGCACTGCATTTATATTGATGGGCCATGCGGCCTACGCCGATAGCACCAAGCCCTTGGTCGAGGATGCCATCGTAGTGGCTGAAAAGTATTCAGTCATGGAGGGCGCAGTAACAAAAATCGACTCTGCCACTCGCACAGTCACATTAAAAAATGAGCAAGGCGAAACACAGTTTGTAGCTAGTCCTGCCATTAAGAACTTTCCCCAAATCAAAGTTGGTGATCATTTAAATGTCACTTTTGAAATCGGCGTTGCTGTTGAATTGCTCAATTCCAAGGGCAATATCCGCAAAGAAGATCAAACTACTACCGTTACTTCTGCGGCTCCTGGTGACAAGCCAGCCGGCGCTGTAACCAACACCACTTCAGTCATTACTGACGTCATGGAGATTGATAAAGCCAAACGTAATATTGCAGTGAAAGGTATGGATGGAGAGATTCATGTCATCCACATTAAGAATAAGAAATTATTTAAGCAAATTGCGCTACATGATCAAATTAAGGTGATTTATTTTGATGAGATGAAAGCAGCAATCACAGCTCCCAAGAAATAATGAAATGCTGATTTGATTCATAAATACCAATCTACGGATTGGTATTTTTTTGAGTACATCTAATTGGCATGGTTTCATTTCGGGCGTAAGATAGAGCTAGATATTGCTTAAAGAAGGGTAATTTAATGATTACAAACCCACACACCCCATTTTCGAAGAAGCTCCTTGTTACTGTACTTTCAGGATTCATTGCCGGTACCCCACTGGCGTATGCGCAGGCACAACCCAATCCTAGCGCGCCTTCCACTACTGCTCCGAGTGGACCGATCTTAAATCAATCCCAATTGGGATCTTTAGTGGCACCCGTCGCTCTATACCCAGATTCATTATTAGCCCAGGTTCTCATTGCAGCAACTTATCCTTTGGAGGTGGCTGAGGCTGATAGTTGGCTACGCAATAATGCACAGCTTACTGGGAGCGCTAGAGAAGAGGCGTTAAAGACCCAACCTTGGGATAACAGTGTCAAATCTTTAATTGAATTTCCAGATGCATTGAACTTAATGGGTAAGGATTTGGCGTGGACTCAAAAATTAGGTGATGCGTATCTGGCTCAACCAAAGGATTTATTTCAGGCGGTGCAGACTTTGCGTGCTAAAGCGCAGGGTGCAAATAATCTCAAATCTGGTCCACAGCAAACAGTTAGCACTGAAAATCAGGATGGCCAAAAAATCATCGTGATTCAACCTACCAATCCTCAAGTGGTTTATGTGCCTGCGTACAACCCATATTTAGTCTATGGCCCCTGGCCTTATCCTGGTTACTATCCGCCACCCTTCTATCCTTATGCGCCATCGCCTGGCGGCATGTTCTTTTCCTTTGGTGTTGGTTTGGCTGTTGGCGCTGCTCTTTGGGCGACGCCACATTGGGGTAGCGGATCAGTGGTGATCAACAACACCACCTACAATAATTTCAATCATGGCTATAACAATGCCGCCAATATGGGCCCCAATCATTACGGTAATCAAAGTGATTGGAAGTACAACCCAGCGCATCGCGCTAACGTGCCTTATTCCAACCCTGCACTAAATAATCGGTACGGCAATATCAGTCAAAGCCATCAGGCTGCGACCCAGGCGGCACGTCAACAAAGTGCCCGTAATTACTGGAATCAAAATGCCAGCCCTCAGGAAAAGCAGGCTGCGCAACAAACGCGTGAGAACGCTCAAAAAGCTTGGAGTAACGCTAGTGCGCAACAAAAGCAAGCCGTACAAAACACTGCAAAAGCTGTACAAAATAATCGGTCAACAGGCGCTCCACACGTGAATGCTGCCCCCCGTGAAGAGTTTAGAGGTGGTGGTGAAATGCGCGAGGGCGGATTCCGGAGATAGCTCACTAGCGTATGAATTTATAAACCACCTACGGGTGGTTTTTTATTACTCGCCGACGGTCAGCGTTTATGCAAACACCCCTAAAGCACCAATACAGCCGCCGATTAAAAGCAGTAGTAGCATGGGCACTTTGGTGCGAAGAACCATTAGCACTGTTAGGCCTGCCAATAGCCAGAGCTTAAAATCATTGTGACCATTTCCATTGGCGCCCGCTAATACGATCCCAGAAGAAATCAGCAGCGCCACCACAATTGGACTCATGCCAGCCTTGAAGGATTTCACTAAGCGACTGCTTCTATTCTTCTCAACCCAGTTGGCTGTGATGTAAAAAAGAATGCTGCTTGGAACAACATAAGCAAATAGACAGCCAAGAGCGCCGAGTAGGGCTAGGAAATAACCACCGGCCTGCAGACCCATATTCCATCCCAGTAGAGCCAGAAATAAAATATTGGGGCCTGGTGAAGCCTGTGCAATGACGATGGAATCGGTAAATTGAGCATTGCTGATCCAGCCATGCTCCGTGACGAGGTAGCGATGAATGTCAGGGATTAATCCCATCGGTCCACCCACCGAGAAGAGTGAGAGTATGCCGAAATGCAAAAAGAGAGCCGACCAGTCGGGTATGTGAATCATGCTTGCCCTCCCTGCGAACTGGAGGCAAATTTAAAATAGGCCAAGATACATGCCAAGGGCCCAAGACAAATAAGAACAGTCGCTAGGGGGTAATGTGCAAGCGCAATTAACCCAAAACAAGACAAGCCCAAAATAGCGCAAATAGTCTTACCGAGGGGGTTGACTTTCAGGGGTTTAATTAATTTCACGCCTGTGGATATCAAGAGTCCAGCAGATACCGCGCCCATTCCTTGTAATGCGCCAACAATCCGGGGGTCTTCCCCGAAATAAGCAAATGCGCACACTAATAGCAAAATCAAAATGAGAGGTAACAGTAGAATGCCAGTTAGTCCTGCTAGTGCGCCCATGACGCCAAAGTGCCTAGAGCCAATCATGATGCTTAGATTCATTACGGGGGCACCGGGCATCGTCTGAGCAACAGCCCAATCCTCTAGAAACTCTTTGCGTGAGAGCCATCTTTTCTTTTCCACCACCATCTGTTCTGCAAAGACGATGATCCCCCCAAAGGCCTTAATGGAAAGCCCTGTAAAGGAGAAAAACAGATCGCTAGGGGATTTTGGGGTGTTTAATGGCTGCTCGTTCATGGCTAGATTTTCCTTGAAAACTTCAGATGATGCTTGGGCAAATTGGCACATACTTAATTGGCTTAGTAATTTGCAATTACTTGTGGGTATTATCGGGAATACACTTTCCCCATTAATTGATTGGAATTATTTTGAGAAACTTTCATTCGTATGAACCCTCCAATGGCCACGGCTTGCCGCACGACCCATTTAATTCGATTGTGGGTCCAAGGGCGATTGGGTGGATATCAACCAAGAGTAGGGCTGGTATATGTAATTTAGCGCCTTACAGTTTCTTTAATGCATTCAATTACGTTCCCCCAATCATTGGCTTCTCAAGCATTGGTTATAAAGACACAGTCAGAAATGTTCAGGAGACCGGAGAATTTGTTTGGAACCTCGTGACATTGGACTTGGTTGAGGCGATGAATCAAACCTGCGCACCTTACCCTCCAGAAGTGAGTGAGTTTGAGATGGCCGGTCTGACTCAAATGGATTCAACCATTGTTGCGCCTCCTCGCGTTGCAGAATCAAAAGTGTCCTTTGAGTGCAAGGCGACTCAAATCATTCAGCTAGAAACCATCAGTGGATCAAAGGTGGAGAGTTGGCTGGTCCTGGGCGAAGTGGTGCAGATTCATATTGATCAAACTTGCCTTAAGGATGGTATCTACCAAACTGCTGAAGTAGGCCATGTTTTGCGCGCTGGAGGCGCTGGGGATTATTTTAGTATTGGGCCTGAACAGTTATTTAAGTTAAATCGGCCGAAATAAGTAGATCGACAATACAACCCCAGTCCACCTTGCTGGGGTTTTCCTTATTTAAGTAGTCAAAAAATATGGTTACTATGGATTGATGCACCCAATCCTTACTTAAGGGCTTTGAAATGAAATTAATTCGCAACCTCACTTTCTTGACATGTTTATTGGGCATCTTCCAGTCAGCTACTGTCGCCGCCAGCTCTGGGGCAGACATCATCTTTTATGGTGGACCAGTTTTAACTGTCAATTCTAAGAATGAGGAAGTCCAGGCCCTAGCAGTGCAGGGCGGGAAGATTGTGGCAGTGGGTACAAAGGCTGCAGTAAGCAAAAGATGGCAGACCGATACAACCCAATTGATTGATCTAAAAGGTCAAACCCTCATGCCTGGTTTTGTTGAGCCCCATATCCATATTATTGGCACCGCTTTATCAGAGGGATTGGGATTAAATTTATCCAACTTTACATTGCCTTATGACACCTTAGACACCATAGAGGCAAAGTTACGTGCGCGCCTCAGCAGTATTCCGGCTGGCGGATGGTTATTTGCATTTGGAGTAGACCCCTCGCGAACCTCCCCTTTTATGGCGGAGCTCACCGCTAATGATTTGGATAAAGTTTCAACTACTGTACCTATTTTTATTATTAATCAGTCTGGCCACATTGGCTATGTGAACCACAAAGCTTTGGAGCTGGCCGGCGTGACAGAAAGCACCCCTAACCCCTCTGGTGGCGGTGTTTATGTAAAAGACGCTCAAGGTAAGTTAACGGGTAAATTAATTGAGCCACCATCATTCACGCCGTTTATGGCAAAAATGCCTGCTCCTCCCGCGGCTGATTTGATCAAGGCTATCAAAAAAACCACTCAATATATTGCCTCTGCTGGCGTGACTACCTCGGCTGAAATTACCGTGGGGTTTGATTCTCCTCTAGAGGAGCAAGTCAAGCTTTACAAGACCTTAGCGGCCAATGAAGGTTTACCAATTCGAGTACGCGCTTACCTCTATGGACCTGCCATTCCAGCTGGTTATGATGGTTTAAAACCCAATGAGGGGGATGATCGCCTGCGCTTTATTGGTGTGAAATTTATTTCAGATGGTTCCACTCAGGGATTAACTGCCGCGCTAAATCAGCCTTATGACTATCCCAGCAATACAAGTAATCGGGGCGCCTTGGATTACGGCACAGAAGAGCTTTACCAGCAAATGAAGATTTATTTCGATCAAGGCTGGCAGATAGCTGTTCACGCCAATGGCGATAGTGCAATTGATCAAACGCTAAATAACTATGAAAAGTTATTGGCTGGTAATGCGCATCCGAAGGAGCGGCGCTTACGCATCGAGCATTTCACTATCAATACGTCTGAGCAGGTAAAAAAGGCAGTCAAGTTAGGCGTCATTCCTGGTTTTACGATCGGACATGTTGATTATTGGGGAGAGGCTTTCCATAACCATATTGTTGGTCCTGAGCGTGCCAATCGCATTGATCCCTCAGCAGCATTTAAGAAAGAGGGTGGCCGCTTTGCTTACCATAGTGATTCACCGGTTTCTAATGTAAGCCCATTGAATTACATCTCCGAGGGTGCTGGACGCCTATGGCAAAAACCACCGCGTGAAGTCTTGGGTCCAGATCAACGCGTGACAGTTGATGATGCAATTCGTGCGGTTACCATCAATGCGGCCTATGAAATGTTTTCAGACGACAAGATCGGTAGCTTAGAAGTGGGTAAGCAGGCTGACCTTGTTATTTTGGGGGCTAATCCACGTACGACACCCGTTGACCAAATTCGTAACATCAAGGTACAAGAAACTTGGATTGATGGCAAAAAGCAGAGTTGGTAAATACTATACTGATGCAAAGTCTGTCACATTTGCTAACTCCTATTCATCAGTGAAGTTAGCAAGGCTAGCAATTTCGTTTATTTTGATTTATTAAAAAAAGGTTATTTATGCGTTTTAGCAAACAGATATTCATGGCATTAATGATGTTGGTTTTAGGTTCTTTAGTTGGCTGTGTGACTGAATCCAGCTATAACAATCTTGATAAGGCCTACTCACAGTTACAGCAAGCTTACCAAGGTGATGAGGTTGAAATTCGCCAGCTGCAGGGTGAGTTGCGCATTACGATCAAGGACAAAATCCTCTTTCCTGAGGGCGGCTTTAACTTAAATGCAAAGGCTGATCAAGTTCTAGCAAAAATGGCTCCTACATTGTCTGGGTTTAAAAACACCAAGGTGGTTGTTAAGGGTTACACCGACAATGTGCCAGTTGGTGCGGATATGCACAAATACGGCATTCGCACTAACTTAGATCTTTCTTCTAAACGTGCAGATAACGTGGTGGACTATCTGATCAAAAAAGGCGTGTCACCAAGTTTAATTTCTGCTCAAGGTATGGGTGAGTCCAATCCTGTTGCATCTAATGCCACTGCTGAAGGCCGTGCTCAAAACCGTCGAATCGAGATTACCTTGGTTGGTCCTGGTAACTAATTAAACGATTAAAGGAAAAAATATGAACTTTCAATGGAAAATGTTGGGAGGCATTTGTTTTGCAATTGCCTTGAGCGCTTGCTCAACCACCCCAGATGTAGCTACACCTTCATCCGACTTTATGAAGATTAACAACGGCATCATGACCAGTAGCTATGGCAAAACCGTGTATACCTTTGACAAGGATCAGCCTGCTTCTGGCGTATCTGAGTGCGTAATGACTTGCGCCACAAATTGGCCACCGGTCTACGTAGAGCCTGGCATCAAAGTGTCTGGCGACTTTAATTTCATTACCCGCAAAGATGGCCAGAAACAATTGACCTACAAGGGCAAGCCTTTGTATTTCTATATAAAAGATAGCAAGCCAGGTGATCAACTTGGTGAGAACGTAAATAACGTATGGCACGTCGTTAAGCCGTAAATCATCGTTTTGTCACATGAAAGAGCCACCTTCGGGTGGTTTTTTCATTTAAAAACAATAGTTTATCAAATAATTGTTGCTTTGCAGCAAATATTGCTTGCTATTGGCCTGAGGGGTATTTATTATGGTGCAATGCAACATAACCAATTACCAAAGGATCATCATGTTTAAAAATCAATTTGCAGAAAACCAAGCTAAGTCAATCGAAACAGCTCGTGCCTTAGGCCAAACCGCTTTAGAAAATGCTCAAGAATTAGCTCAAATCAATTACCAAGCTGCACAAGAGGCAGTTGCTCATGCCCAGGCAAAAGCAGCTGAACTCCTTAAAGGAAAAGATGCTAAAGCGGCTCTAGAGTTGTTACAAAGCCCAGAAGTTCAAGAGGCTGTCGCTAAAGTTGCACAATATCAAAAGAAGGTTGCTGAAGTATTGCGTCGCGGTAATCAAGAGTTGGTTGAGGCAGTTGAAGCTGCTATCGATCAATCGCAAGAAGATTTGAAAGAATTTATGGCGGCTGCTGCATCTAAGGCGCCAGCTGGTTCTGAAGCTTATGTCAGTGCCTTTACCAATGCATTTAACACAGCCATTCAAAACTTTGATCAAGTGCGCTCTACCGCTCAAGATGCATTTAGCAACTTCGAGAAAAGCGTTGAAACTGCAATGAATACAGCGAAAGGTCAATTTGCTGGTCAAGCTGCTGCTAAACCTGCAGCCAAGCGTCGCTCCAAGTAAATTGCAGCACTCCTGAGGGTATAAAATACCTTCAAGAGCATTGTTTGCTAGCTTTAAAACAAGGCCCTGGCTAGAAATAGCTGGGGTTTTGAGTTTTTTGTACGAGTGTTATTGAAAATAGGTATCTCATATGAACCGCATTATGTTGTTGTCTAAAATTCATCGCGCAACCGTGACAGAGGCTGATCTGCACTATGAAGGTTCATGCGGAATTGATGAGGATCTATTGGACGCCGCTGGAATGCGTGAGTTCGAAAAGATCGAGTTGTACAACATCAATAATGGCGAGCGTTTTTCTACTTACATTATTAAAGCAAAACGTGGCTCAGGGGCTATCTCTTTAAACGGTGCAGCCGCCCGAAAGGCTCATGTTGGTGATCACCTAATCATTTGCACTTATGGGCAAATAAGCGATGCTGAAGTAGCCCAGCACTTTCCAAAAATTGTTCTGGTGGGCGAGGGCAATACCATTAAAGAAATCAAGCAGCCAAGCTAGTCATATTGGTTTTTAGACTGGTTTTTGATTGGTAATGACCGTCCTCAATAAGTCAGCAGCGGTTCTTACTTTGAGTTTATCCATAATGTTAGAGCGATGCGCTTCAACTGTCTTGAGGGAAATTCCTAAATCATCGGCAACCTGCTTATTAATTCGCCCAGCCACAATACGCTCTAAGACTTGATTTTCACGGGGGGTTAATGTGGCCAGCAGTTTTTGAGCCTCACTCGACTCCAAGCTTTTTTTGTTGTCAAGACGAGCTTGTTCGAGCATACGTTCAATCACGTTCTCAAGCTCCTCCTCGCGAAAGGGCTTTTGAATAAAGTCTATTGCACCCTGTTTCATGGCTTCTACAGCCATTGATATATCTCCATGCCCTGTCATCAAAATAGTTGGCATCCGGTGCTCTGATTTTGAGAGCTTTGCATGCAACTCCATGCCTGACATGCCAGGCATACGAATATCCATAATGGCGCATGCAATGGCGGATTGATCAGTGTTTTGTAGGGCCTGTAAAAATCGGTCTGCATTCTCGTGGCAGCGCACTGAATAACCTTTACCCTCAAGTAGCCATTGCAGTGAATCGCGCATGGCTTCGTCATCATCAATCACGTAAACGATTTCGGGGGTGCGGGATTTTTCTGTAAACATGATTGCCAGTAAATAGGTAGGCTATCCATATTGCCATTACCAGCCCAATAGTCTTTTAGGGCATACCTTTATAGGACATTCCCTAAGCTTTAGGCAAATAGCCTTTTTTTTCGTATTTCCGTATCTAAAATGGCGACATTATTAATATTATTCACTAGGAGAAGCGTATGTCTGATGCTGTCGTGGCACGCATAGAGGCAAATCCAAAATACCAAGAGCTCAAGCGTAAGCGCAGCACTTTTGGTTGGACCCTCTGTATCTTGATGTTTATCGTTTATTACGGCTACATTGCCTTAATTGCATTTGATAAACCATTCTTGGCTCAACAATTTGGAGATGGTGTAACTAGCCTTGGTATTCCTATTGGTATGGGTGTAATTGTTTTCACTATTTTGATTACCGCTCTCTATGTTCGTAGGGCAAATAGTGAGTACGACACTTTGACAGCTGAAATCCTGAAGGAAGCCTCCAAATGAAACGTATCGAAAAATTACTCAGCGCCTTAGCGCTCATGGCGCTGCCTTTGTTTGCATTCGCATCTGGTGATGTCGGTCAAATTGATAAGCAAGCAACTAACTGGGTTGCGATTGGGATGTTCACTGCCTTCGTTGTAGCTACTTTATTTATTACGAAGTGGGCGGCATCGCGTACTAAGTCTGCAGCGGATTTCTACACGGCGGGTGGCGGTATCACTGGATTCCAGAATGGCTTAGCTATTGCTGGTGACTATATGTCGGCAGCCTCTTTCTTAGGCATCTCTGCAGCGGTGATGGCCAACGGCTATGACGGCTTGATCTACTCCATTGGCTTCTTAGTTGGCTGGCCAGTAATTACTTTCTTAATGGCAGAGCGTTTGCGTAACTTGGGTAAATTTACTTTTGCCGACGTGGCAGGCTATCGTTTCCAGCAGGGTCCAATTCGCGCATTTGCCGCCTCTGGTACCTTGGTGGTGGTTGCTTTCTATTTGATTGCTCAAATGGTTGGTGCTGGCCAATTAATCAAATTGCTCTTCGGGCTTGAATACTGGATGGCAGTGGTGATTGTGGGTTGCTTGATGATGGTCTATGTCTTGTTTGGCGGTATGACTGCCACAACCTGGGTACAAATTATTAAAGCCTGTATGTTGCTTGCTGGCGTTTCTTTTATGGCATTCATGGTTTTAGCGCAATATGGATTTAGCCCCGCAGCATTGTTTGCTAAAGCAGTAGAGGTCAAAACGGCGATCGCCACCAATGCTGGTAAAACCCCCGAAGAGGCGCTTAAGGCGGGTCTCAGCATTATGGGTCCTGGTGGATTCATTAAGGATCCAATCTCTGCTATCTCATTCGGTATGGCACTGATGTTTGGTACTGCTGGATTGCCACATATCTTGATGCGTTTCTTTACGGTGCCTGATGCAAAAGAAGCACGTAAATCTGTTCTGTGGGCAACCACTTGGATCGGTTACTTCTATGTGTTGATCTTCATTATTGGTTTTGGTGCGATCACTTTAGTGCTGACCAATCCTGAGATGGCTGATGTAGCAAAGGGCGTGATTAACGGTGGCGCTGGCTCTGCAAACATGGCTGCGGTATTGGTAGCTAAAACTGTGGGTGGTAACGTGTTCTACGGATTTATTTCCGCGGTAGCATTTGCTACGATTTTGGCGGTAGTTGCTGGCTTAACCCTGTCGGGCGCCTCTGCAGTGTCACATGACCTGTATGCAACCGTATTCAAAAAGGGCAATGCTGATAGCGCATCTGAGTTGCGGGTATCTCGTTTGACCACGCTTGCTTTGGGTGCAATTGCGGTATTGCTTGGGATCGTCTTTGAAAAGCAGAACGTAGCTTTCATGGTTGCGCTAGCGTTTGCAATTGCTGCTTCGGCAAACTTCCCGGTACTGTTTTTATCAGTGCTTTGGAAAGATTGCACAACCAAAGGCGCAGTGATTGGCGGATTTTTGGGTCTGGCATCTTCAGTTGCTTTGACAGTAGTTTCCCCTGCAGTTTGGGAGGCGGTATTGGGCAACCCTAAAGGCAGTGCATGGTTTCCTTACTCCTCACCTGCCTTGTTCTCAATGACAGTCGGCTTTGTTGGCGTATGGTTGTTCTCTGTACTCGATAATAGCCAGAATGCAAAAAATGAACGTGCCGCATTTAAAGCGCAGCAAGTTCGTTCAGAAACTGGCTTTGGTGCATCAGGAGCGTCGGGTCACTAATTGCTAATTAGTCACTCTGTAAATAAAAAAACCAGGAGCAATCCTGGTTTTTTTATTGAGTAAACCATTTTTATATTTAAAGTTTCAGTAGCTGCCGCAATTTAATAAATGCCATGCCAGTCATAACCGCATCATTGATGGCATCATGCGCATCTCTGACAGGTAGACCCAGATCAGACATGATTTTGTTAAAGCGCAAATCAATATTGCCATTGCGCTCATTGCTGGGCAATTGACGGTTTTTATAGTCGTAGTACAAGGAGGATACTTCAATCTTAGGTTGGGGTAGACCTAATCCCAGCATACGCCAAATCACCTTATTGAGCATTGCCAAGTCAAATTCAAGGTAGTAGCCGACAATGGGTCGACTACCAATAAAGTGCATCAATTGACTCACGGCCACCTCGGGATTTAAGCCATTGGCAACATCTAGCTCCCGTAAGCGATGAATTTTGACGCTCTCAGGAGAAACTCTTTTTTCTGGCTTCACTAATAGCTCTAGGCGCTCACTGGTCATGAGGGTGTTGTCTACAATCTTGATTGCCCCAATCGAGATGATTTCATCTTTAGATACATTTAGTCCGCTTGTTTCGCAGTCAAGCACTACCCATTCATTTTGGGGAGGCGGCTCAAACATGAAGCGATACTGCTGATCTGCCAAATGAAACAGTAGCCATTCTCGCCAAATGGAGCGATATAGCTTTCGGATCACTCCTGGGGCTAACTTACTCATGCAAAGTCGAGACGAAAATGTTGGTGTAAAAATAGCTTGAATGACTTCACTACATTCAGGGAATCTTTTAGAAGATCACGCTCTAAACTAGAGAGGGCACTCATGTTCACTTCACCGCTAACTGGCTTACCTGTTTCTAGTTCGGCTAAACCACTATCGAGTTTGAGTCCCATTAAGACATGCAGTGATTCAATCACATCATTGGCAAGATCCCTGGGGATCTTATTTTTCTGGACTAGTTCGTGGACGCGTTCCTCGGTTGAGTTGGCCCAAATATGGTTTTCTAGGGCAAGCGATCGAACGCCATGAACAATCGCAAAGATTCCAGCTTTTTTAAGATTGATACGATTCTCTGAATGCTCGCCACTCAAGGTGAGCAGGCGATTCCACTGTAGTATCCCCTTAGATTCGTACATTTAAGAAGTTGAGTTTTCTGTTGTTTATGGCAGTATTTACAACAGGAGAATCAATATGAAGAAGTCACGATTTACAGAGACCCAAATCGTTGGGATTTTGAAAGAGGCTGAGGGCGGGATTGCGATGGCGGATATATTGCGCACGCATGGCATTAGCGGTGCTACCTTTTATAAGTGGCGATCCAAATACGGCGGCCTTGAAGCTTCTGAGCTCAAACGGGTTAAAGAGCTAGAGCAGCAGTTATCGGAATATAAAACGATGGTTGCTGAACTGACTCACGATAACCGAGCGCTAAAGAACCTCATCGAAAAAAAGCTCTAGCGCCAACCGGTAAAAGAGATGCGGTCGATTACCTGGTTGGCGAAGAGGCAGTACCCATTACAAGGGCTTGCGCTCATATGGGGCTAGCTAGGTCATCGTATTACGAGCGCCCAAGCAGTAGAGCTCAGACGGACGAACCTGTCATTGAAGTGCTTAATCAAGTGGTTGCTAAAAATGGTCGCTGGGGTTTTAGATTATGTTTTGACTGGATGCGCAATCATGGCTACCAATGGAATCACAAGCGGGTATGGCGTATTTACAAGGAGATGGGCTTGAACTTACCTAGAAGAACTAAGAAGCGCACCCCCAAGATGCCCAGAGTTCCGCTCATTGCTCCTACCGAGGTCAATACGATGTGGGCTTTGGACTTTATGTACGACACCTTGCATTACGGCAGACCTTTTAGGACTCTGAATGTCATTGATGAATCCAACCGCGAGATCTTGGCTATTGAAATTGATATTAGCCTGCCAGCAGCCAGGGTAGTAAGAACATTGGAGCAACTAGAAGAGATCCATGGTTTACCTCAGGCGATACGTCTGGATAACGGAAGTGAACTACGGTCTGCCGTCTTTATGGATTGGTGTGAATCTAAAGGTATTGAGCTCAAATTTATCCAACCGGGCAAACCGCAACAAAATGCGTTTATAGAACGCTTTAATAAAACCTACCGCCATGAAGTACTCAATGCATACTTATTTGAAAACCTCAGGGAGGTACGTGAAATTACAGAAAACTGGATCACAATTTACAACGAAGAAAGACCGCACAGCTCTCTTGGCAGAATACCACCTAGAGACTATCGAGCACAGGCAGAAAACAACACTTTAGGAATGTCGGGTTGACGGGGGATACTACACCACCAGCCTACCTCCGAAGAGATTGACTCAATGGCTGAAGTAAATCTCGCGAGTAATATTTGATTGTCATTGATGAGGTCAAACAAGCCTTCTTTGACTGTCTTCAATAATTGCATGTCACCACAGACTGCATGCGCATCTAGAAAGATGGCTAAATTCATGAGGCTTTCTGGGGTGGGATTGAGTAACCAGTTTTTGCTGGTACTGCTAAATTCACTCCCAGACATGCGCCAGGCAGAATTATTGACCATGATTCTTCCCGGGCATTCTGGATAGCCAAAGCTCGTTAAGGCCAGGGAAAATTGTTCGCAAGCATTTATTACTTCCTGCGTCATGGGGTAGTCATTACTAAGGATTAATCCGTTATCTTGATCGGTCTTTAAGATTTGCTCGCCGCGACCTTCGCTTCCCATCACAAAAAGGCAGCTATGTTCAAAGAGTTCTGGGCTAGCAATTAAGGTCCAGGCCCTTTCAAATAATTTGGCATTTAACTCCTGCACCAAACGTGCAATCATGCCCACTTTGGTACCATTACGATGCAATAGGCTAATGAGATTGGTGATTTGTTCTGCCGGTAGCCTTAAATCATCCAGTGTCCTTGCTTGGAATATTTTTTGAGCAACCAGAGATGAGCTATTCGCAATAAAGCTGAGTAAATCTACTTGCTCTAAGATGCCCATGACTTCGCTGCCATCCATCACCACTACGCGATGAACTGAATGGCGAATCATGGTGGCTAATGCCTCATACAGATGATCATTTGATTGAACAGTAACGAGCTCGTAAATACTCAATGGTCCTACTGGAGTCGATTGAATCGGAAGATTTGCTAACAACGCTTTTTGTAGGGTAGTTGTTGTGAAAATCCCAAGTCTGGCATTTTCTTTGGCACCTTCTCTTACCAGCACGCTGGTGGTCCGATGCTGCTGAAAAATTTCTACCGCTTCATAGATGCTGGTTTTGGCATCAACTATATTCACTGGGCGTAAAAAAGCTTGACTCACTTGAGCTAGGCTCAGGGAGTTCATCTCATATTGACTACGTCTTTTTGCCAAGGCATTTAATTTGTTGGAGAGGTCAGCAAAGATGAGGGCACCAAAAGTAGCGTTGTCTGAAATCAGCTCTCGCACCGTTGCTTTTGCTAATTGATAGGCAATTACTTCTTCAGCAGCAATGAATTGACTAGACACTTTACCCGCCATTAAGCCTCGACCATCAAAGGCATCATCTGGGCCATATACAGCCAATTCTTCATCATTTTCGTATTGACGTACAAATCCTTTGATGATGACAAAGAGATGGGTTGGGGTTGATCCAATGTCCAGAATAATTTCGCCTTGTTTGAAGTAGGCGATATCTACACTATCGGCAACCAGCCTTTGCTCCTGTTTGTTAAGACAGTCAAAAGGAGAGGCGGAAAAAGGAAAGGCGTTAGGCATGTTTCATTTTATTGCTTAGGTGGTGCTATTGGTGCGACCTAGGCAAAAACCCCTATGCAAATCAATCGTCTAGCGCCACAAAACCAATTTTCATGCAACTGATAAACGAGAATGAATGGCTTAATGTATGATTATTTTTCAAGAAAAATAAATAGGTGACACATGACAACAGCACGCGTAGTTAGTCTTACTGAAATGGGTAGTGCAGATGTAATTAAGGTGATTGATAAAGAATTACCGCCTCCAGCCAAGGGCGAAGTTCAATTACGCCAAACAGCGATTGGTTTTAACTTTATCGACGTCTATCAACGCTCGGGAGTGTATCCATTGGATTTGCCCACTGGCTTAGGTCACGAGGCGGCAGGTATTGTTCAAGCTGTTGGTGAGGGTGTTGAACACTTCAAAGTCGGCGATCATGTCATGTATATGAATGCTGGCCTCGGTGCTTATGCCAGCGCTCGTAATGTGCCTGCAGAAAAACTAGTTCCCATTCCCAAAGGGGTTTCGGATGAAGCGGCAGCAGCCATTTTTTTTAAGGCAATGACCGCACAATATTTAGTGCAAAAAACTTATAAAGTTAAAGCAGGTGATGTGGTGTTGGTTCATGCTGCCGCTGGCGGGGTGGGTCAAATCTTAGCGAGTTGGGCAAAGGCATTGGGTGCGTTTGTGGTTGGTACAGTAGGTTCCCCAGCCAAGTTTGCTGCCGCTAAGGAGGCGGGATGCGATGCGGTAATTGATTACTCAAATGCCACTTGGCCTGAAGAGGTATTGAAGGCCACTGGTGGTCGCAAGGCGAATGTGGTCTATGACTCTGTTGCCAAAACCACTTTTATGGGCTCTTTAGATTGCACAGCTCCTTTTGGTACGGTAGCTCTGTTTGGCGCAGCTTCAGGGCCGGCGCCTGACATTAACCCGGATATCCTAAATAAAAAAGGTTGCCTCTTTTTAACGAGACCTTCTGTATTCCCGCACAACGCTACTCCAGCACTATTTCAAGAAAATGCTAAAGCCGTTTTTGATGCGATTGAAAGCGGCAAGATCAAGGTTGAAATTGGTGGGAGATTTCCGCTAGAGCAGGCTGCTGATGCGCATCGAGCTGCTGAGGGTAGAAAATTATCTGGCGCCATTATTTTGGTTCCGTGATTCTTTTGACTCCACATCGGACGTACATGAGAACCCCGTTTTAACGGGGTTTTTTTATGATCAATTGGGCCCAATCCCTCCTGTTCGCAGTAAGATAAAAGAAATAAACGTTCCCGTTTTGCATCCCCCAATGGAGAGTGGCAATGAATCAGAAATTGATTAAACATATATTGGTCGCCAGCTTTTTGAGTCTCTCTTGTTTTGTTGGCCAAATGGCATATGGGCAAATTCCAGATACACAACATTCCATGGGAGTTGCTTATATTTCAGGGGGTGTGGGTGAGGGTGAGGCTGACTCAATATTGGCAGAAGCCAAAGAGTGGCCTTTAATGTTGGAGCTTTCACAACTCGATGGCGGTAGGGGAGTTTGGATTTTTGGTGCCCGCATTAGTATTTTTAATGGCAAGCAGCTGGTCTTTGATGCTGTGGCGGAGGGGCCATATATTTTGATCAACCTAGATCCCGGCCAATACCTGATTCAGGCTGCTTATCAGGGTGTAGAGCAAAAGCGTTCGGTTTCTATTCTTGCTGGGCAGCCGCAAAAACTTTCGCTCTTTTGGAAATAAATTGGAATATCCAACTTTAATTGGTTGGATAATGTCCTCATGAAAATAATTGCTTACCCCCTCATTGCACTCTCCCTGTTATTAATCGGATGCCAATCTACCGGCAACGATGGTAAGCCCCTCACCCCGGCCGAAATTGTGCAAAAACGGGATGCCAATATCAAAATGGCCCAGACCGGTTTGGCGGCATTTCTCAAGCAAGATCCAACCGCTAAAAAACTCATTTCTGAATCTGCAGGCTATGCAGTTTTTAATACTACGAACGTCAATATCGTATTGTTGGTGGTTGCCAGGGGTCAAGGGGTTTTGTATGACAAGCGCCGCAAAGATCCCGTCTTCATGGACGCACTCAAAACAGGCGAAGGTGTTGGTGCTGGTTATCAAGAGCAATATCAAATCATCTTCTTTAAAACACCTGGCGCAATTGATCAATTTTTGTTGACATCCATTGATGGCCAAAAGGGCGGCGTGGATGTGGATGCCAATTTCTCAGCTGGGTCTGGCGGAGAGATTCGCTCTTTTAATCCTGAAATTACCTTCTATACAGTAGGCCTCTCTGGGTATGACTTGCAAGCAAACTATGGTGGCACACTCTATCTGGTGGATAAGCAATTAAACGATGCTCAGACCCTGCAGTCCTTACCTAGCAAGCCTGCCAGCAGTAAGTAAGGTTATTTCAATGCGCTCTTAATGGGGCGCACTCCCAACTTCAATTTCTTTGGGTAAATTGGTGCGTTGCCGCACTGATTCGAAAGTGGATTCTGCGTTATCCTTTTCTGATTGAATAACCAATTCACAATCGGAGATAGCGTATGCGCAGCGTGTTCAGTTCAACAAAAAAGATGATTCAGGCGGGTTTATTGACCCTGTCTTTGTTCGGGATGGCTTCTTATGTGCAGGCGGTAGACGCTACAGCAACAGCCAAAACAGACGTTCTCTGGTTTGGCCAGGCCGGCTTTCGGATTAAGACCCCAGAGGGGAAAATGATTTTGATAGATCCATGGATCACAGAAGGACCCAAAACCCCGTTGATCTATAAAAATGATTTATCTGCAATTGGCCCCATAGATGTTTTGCTAGTAACCCATGCTCACGTAGATCATTTGGGTGATGCCCCTGCTGTAGCTAAGGTAAATAACATAAAGCTCTATGGCCCAGCCGATATGGTCACGCCTTTAATTACCCTTGGCATCTTGCCTGCCGAGCTTGGGCATCGTTTTAATAAGTCTGGTCAAGTGGCGCCAGCAGCCGGCATCAAGGTGACCGCAGTGCATGCTGATCACTCCTCATTATTAGTCTGGAAGAATCCAGCAAGCAATAAACCAGAGGCGCATCCTGCCGGCGAGCCAGTAGGCTACATCATTGAACTTGAAAATGGCTTCAAGATTTGGCATATGGGTGATACCGGCCTCTTTAGTGATATGAAATTTATTAGCGAACATTACAAGCCAGATTTGGTGATGATTCCTATTGGGGGCAATTTCACAATGGGTCCAGCTGATGCGGCATACGCTCTACGTACTTGGATTAAGCCCAAGATGGTGATTCCAATGCATTACAACTCCAATCCGATGACCAAAGGGACTTTGGCTGAATTTCAAGAGGCGATGAAGGGCAGTAGCATCAAAATTGTGCCGATGACAGAGGGTCAAACGGTCCAGTTTTAATGGATCTTGCATTTAGTTCGAGTTAGTACTACAATAGTTCTAATACGAACTAAATTGGCAAACAGTGAACTTTTTACCAACCTTAAGAGACTTAGTTGTTGTCTACCAAGCCTTTGAGCGTTATTCAGCGCCGAATATAAAGGCTTTGGGTTTGACGATGACTCAGTTTGATGTCATTGCTACGCTGGGAAATCAACCGCCCATGACATGCAAGGAGTTGGGGGAGAAGACTTTGGTAACTAAGGGGACTCTTACGGGAGTGCTTGAGCGTTTAGAGCTGAAAGGGGTCATTTTTCGTGAAGCAAATTCTGGGGATGGTCGCAGTCAATTGATTGCCCTGACCAAAGAGGGTCAACAGTTATTTGAAAAAGTGTTCCCCGAGCATTTAGATTTTTTGAATCAAGCGTTTTCTAAATTATCGAATGAAGAGAATGTGGAAATTCAACATGCTTTAAAGAAGTTAAACAGCATTTTTTAATTCAAATTCAAGTGAGGATAAGAGAATGACTACAGTCGCCGTTGTATTTCATAGTGGTTATGGCCATACCGTTAAACAAGCCGAAGCGATTGCTAATGGGGCTGCAGGTACATTAGTTGCAATCGATGCGGAAGGTAATTTAACAGATGCTCAATGGGAAATTTTGCATGCAGCAGATGCAATTGTTTTTGGTTCTCCAACCTATATGGGTTCAGTGAGTTGGCAATTTAAGAAATTTGCTGATGCAAGCTCAAAGCAGTGGTTTACCCAGCAATGGAAAGATAAGGTATTTGGAGGATTTACAAATTCAGCCACGATGAATGGTGACAAGCATTCCACCTTACATTATTTCTTTACATTGGCGATGCAGCATTCTGGTCTATGGGTTGGCACTGGCTTAATGCCTTCAAATTCAAAGGCAGCAAAGCGTGATGACGTCAACTATGTTGGATCATCTGCGGGCGCGATGATGCAAACCCCCTCCGATGCCAGTGCTGACGAGGTCAATAAGGGGGACCTAGAGACGGCCCGCTTGTATGGCGAGCGTATCGCAAAAATTACAAAGCAGTTGCGTGGCTAATGAGTACCGTTCGCTATAACCCAATCTCGGTGGTATTTCACTGGCTAATGGCTGCAATTATTGTGGCAACTTGGTCAATTGCGATAGTTGTGAGTGATATGCCTTTGAGTCCTGCGCGCATTACTGGGTATAGTTGGCATAAGTGGCTTGGGGTGACAGTATTTTTCTTGGTGTTACTACGCCTAGTTTGGCGAGCAACGCACCCTGCACCTCAACTTGAAATAAAAATGCCAGTCTGGCAAGAGCGGGCGATGCAATTAACCCATTTTGCCCTTTATTTATTGATGATAGTAATACCCCTAGTGGGATGGCTGATGAGCTCTGCTAAAGGCTATACGGTAAATTATTTTGGATTATTTGAGTTGCCGGATTTGCTGTCTAAAGATAAAGCTTTGGGGCATCAACTTAAAGATTTGCATGAGTACCTGGCGGATGTGTTGGTTGCACTGGTATGTTTGCATGTTCTTGCAGCGCTAAAGCATCAATTTATCGATAGAGACGGTTTGCTTTCTCGGATGTCGTTTTGCTCTTGTGGCAAGAAGAAGGATTAATATGAAAAATTATTTTGCATCGACCTTAAGAACTTCGGTAGCGATAGCGGCCACCTTTTTTGCAATCCAGGTATTTGCTGCCCAATACTCAGAAATTGATATCGCCAAAAGTAAGATTTCTTTTACTAGTAAGCTAATGGGATCGAATTTAAGTGGAAGCTTTGGCAAGTTTTCTGGCAAGGTTACCTTTAATCCTGATGAACCAGAAAAAGCGAAGGCTAGTTTAGCGATAGATATTGCCAGCTTTACTGCAGGAGGTGAGGAATTGCAAGAAGAGGCTAAAGGTAAGGATTGGTTTAATACCAAAAGCTTTCCCACTGCTAATTTTGTCAGTGATTCAGTCAAAAATTTGGGCGCTGGAAAGTTGGAAATTCATGGTGTATTAACTATGAAGGGCAAGAGCGAACCTGTTCTGATTAGTGCCGCTTACCAAGTGCAGGGCAAGCAAATGATCTTTGATGCTAACTTTCAGTTACTAAGATTGCAGTACGCCTTAGGTTCAGGAAGTTGGTCAGACACCTCTGCAGTAGCAAATGAGGTTCCGGTCAAAGTGCATTTAGTTTTAAATCAGAAATAAATCTTAATTTAGCAGTTCTTTTTATTAACGGAGAAATGAATGAAATCCAAATTACTTATTGCTTTATTTGCAACCCTTGGCTTGAGCATGACAGCCATTGCCGCCCCAGTAACTTATACCGCTGAAGCAAATCATACTTTTGCTCAGTTTGAATATAACCATCTTGGGTATTCCAATCAGACTAGCCGTTTCAATACGGTTACTGGAACGGTCACTATTGATCCAGCCGCAAAAAAAGGGAGCGCAGCTATCACGATCGATACTAAGTCTGTAGATACTGGATCTGCAGTATTTAATGGCCACATCCAAGGCGAAGATTTTTTATCTACCACCCAGTTTCCAACGGCTACTTTTCAGTCTGATGACATGATTTTCAAGGGCGATAAACCAGTCGCACTGAAAGGTGTTTTGACATTGAAGGGCGTAAGCAAGCCAGTAACACTCAACATTACCAATTTTGCTTGCAAAAAGCATCCAATGAGTGGCGTTGATGCTTGCGGAGCTAACGCGGAAGCTAAGGTTAAGCGCAGTGATTTTGGTATGGCCAAATATGTACCGGCTGTTGGCGATGATGTCACCATCTTGATCGCAATCGAAGCAGTGAATAAGCAGTAATTTTTCTGTAGTTGTAGGGTAAAAAGCCACCTGATGAGGTGGCTTTTTGCTTTCTAAATCATCTTGTAGATACCTTAGAAGCTTTTAGTTGGGCTTTTGGCTCTTGCTGTCCGTATTTATTATTGCAGTGCTGAACAATTTGTTTTAAATCAAATTACTATGCCTTAAATGCCTTCATACTGAACCTGTTCAAAACTGGAAATAAGGCGACTATGGATCAGCATTACCTCTCTTATTTATTTAAGCCAAAATCCATTGCTGTTTTCACCGGATCGCATCAAGGTGATGACTGCGTTGATTATTCGAGGGCCTTGCTGGAGGTCTTGGGGTCGAGTCATTTTGAGGGGCCAATTTTTTATTTTGATATTTGTTTGCCCGATACCTTGGTGGAGTCTGGAAAGGCACACCCCGAGTTAGCCATTCTTTCTGTAACGCCAGCTGAGATGTTGGGCGCCTTAGAAATGGCCGCACGCATGAAATGTAAGGCGGCCCTGGCGCTTGGATCTGGTGTTTCGCATGAGTTAGCCCAGGCTTTAGCGCAAGCTGCGCGTCGTCATGGCATACATATGCTCGGTCCAAATAGCCTGGGATTTCAAAATCCATTGCTTGGTTTGAATGCAAGTGTCATTGGTCCTTTAGCAAGTGTTGGCCCGGTAGCATTGGTTTCTCAATCTGGTGCTTTGGCCGCATCTATTTTGGATTGGGCTGCGCAAAATCAGGTTGGCTTTTCAACCATCACTTCTATTGGGCCTCATTCTGAAGTGGATCTTGCTCAAGTGCTTGATTATTTGGCTTCCGATGGCCGCACACACAGCATTGTGATTTATATGGAAGGCATTACCAATGCACGGACATTTATGAGTGCGCTCCGTTCGGCGGCGAGAGCGAAGCCCGTAGTAGTGTTAAAGGCGGGCAGAAAGGCCGCAGCCAATCGGGCTGCACAAACGCATAGCGGGGCAATTGTTGGTAGTGATGAAGTATTCGATGCAGCCTTGCGAAGAGCGGGTGCAGTCAGAGTGAGTTCTTTTGTGGAGCTATTTTCTGCAGCGAAATGTTTGGCATCGCGCTATCGTCCTGTGGGTAAGCATTTGGCTATCATTACCAATGGCGGTGGACCTGGCGTATTAGCGGCAGACTGGATTTCTGAGATTGGTCTTGAGCTTGGCAAGCTGTCCGCTGATTCGATGGAAGCTCTTAAGTCAAAGCTATCGCTTAATGCCAGCCTATCTGACCTAATTGATCTTTCTGAAGAGGCAACTCCTGAGCACTATGCTGCTGCAATTGAGGCGGCGAATCATGATCGGAGTATTGATGGAATTCTAGTAATCCATTCTCCTAAAATAGGGGTCAATGGCTTAGCAATTGCACAGGCGATTGTTGATGTGAAGAAAGATAGCGGTAAGCCTTTGCTATGTTGTTGGATGGGTGACTCCACTGTGCTGGAAGCGCGTGAACTGATTGCACATGCAGTTATACCAAGCTTTAGAACGCCCGAGGCAGCCGTGGGTGCCTTTGGCAATATTGCTAGTTTTTATCAGAACCAACTTTTATTGCAGCAAACGCCGCCACCCCTATCTGATCTCGCTAAGCCAGATATAGAGGGAGCACGCTTATTAATTGAGAATGTCCTTTCAGAGCGGCGCAATATTCTTACTGAGATGGAGTCCAAGGCACTTTTGGCGGCGTTTCACATACCAGTGACTCAAACCATCTTGGCTTCCAGTGCAAACGAGGCAATGATGATTGCAACCCAGTTGGGTTATCCGGTTGCTCTAAAGATTGACTCACCCGATATTAGTCATAAATCGGATGTGAATGGGGTGGCATTAAATGTCATGAATGCTGCAGGAGTGCGAGATGTCTACGGCAGCATTATTGAGAATGTTGCCATCATGGCGCCTAAAGCCCGCATTAATGGAGTTACCGTTCAGAGAATGGTAAGAAATAAAAGAGCGCGAGAGCTCTATATTGGCTTGGTGAATGATGAACCATTTGGCCCCATGATTGCGTTTGGTGCCGGCGGCACCATGATTGAATTGTTTAACGATCGCACGATGGAATTGCCTCCTTTAAATCAGTATCTCGCACATCGCATGATTGAGAGGGCTAGGATTGCTGAAACATTAGGTGATTGGCGTGGCGCCAAGGCAATAGACATAACAGCCTTGGAGCACATATTGCTCAGGGTTTCTGAGATGGCGTGCGAGTTGCCTCAATTGCGTGAGATGGATATCAATCCGATCATTGTCGATGAGTCTGGTGCGGTGGCTGTAGATGCGCGCATTGTGATTGATCGCACTCGTGCAGCAAGTGATGGTCAATCGGGCTCCTATGGACACCTTTCTATACTCCCATATCCTTTGCGTTACGAGCAGACATGGCCATTAAAAGGTGGCGGCGAGTATGTCATTCGCCCTATTCATCCTGATGATGCAACGATGTTGCAGGAGTTGGTGGGTGGTTTATCTCCAGAAAGTCGCTACTTCCGTTTTGTGGCGACTATTTCTGAGTTATCACCAGCTATGCTCGCGCGTTTTACCTTAATTGATTATGACCGTGAAATGGCTCTAGTTGCTGTTTTGAAAGAGAGAAAAGTCAATGAAGCGGGAATTTCAGTAGAAACGCAAAAAATTATTGGTGTATCTCGATACATTACCAATCCAGACGCCATCAGTTGTGAGTTCTCCCTGTTGGTTGCTGATGAATTCAATGGCAAAGGTTTGGGTTCCTGTTTAATGATGAGCATCATGGATGTTGCTCGTGATAAGGGCTTAAAGGAGATTGATGGCTTAGTACTTGCCAATAACCCAGGAATGTTGAAATTGATGTCTAGCTTGGGCTTTAGTATCAATGAGTTTGCAGAGGATCCAGATTTCAAATTGGTAAAACATGCCCTATAAATCAATGGCGATCTTGGTGGGAGTCTAATCTAGGGGGAAAGAAGAAATTAAGGGTTTGACAGGCTCTGAAGGCTCTTGGACAATGACTGGGGCGCTTAATGCCCAGTCTTTCTATCCATGACTACTCTTTCTTCCGCCTCCCTGCCTGAATCACTGATTAATCACCATTTTCAGGCAGATCGATTGTCGTGTATGCGCGGAGATCGCATGCTATTTACTGGCATCGGATTTCAATTAAAGGCTGGGGAGTGGCTCCATGTACGCGGAGAAAATGGGGTTGGTAAAACAAGCCTATTACGATTGCTAGCCGGCCTATCAAAACCACCTGAAGGAAGTGTTGATTGGAACGGCATTTCAATAGAGGTAGATCCAACCAGCTACCGACGTGAGTTATTCTTTTTAGGTCATCGTGATGCCCTCAAAGATGATCTAACCGCGCTTGAAAATGTGTTGATTGCTTCGGCCTTGGACGGCTCAGCCGTTTCTGAGGACCAGGCATTGAGCGCGCTCTGCCGCTTTGGTTTGCGAGGGCGTGAACTTTTGCCGGTCAGTTGCCTATCAGCCGGCCAAAAGCGTCGAGTCATTTTGGCTCGCCTTTTACTTCGTAAGGCAACGCTTTGGATTTTGGATGAACCTTTTAATGCTTTGGATAGTAGGGCAGTTGAATTGTTGTCCAGCTTAATTGCGGAGCATCTTGCTAGCGGTGGAATGGCGGTATTAACCAGTCATCAAGCTATCCCCTTGCCTAATGCAAAGGTGCTGTCTTTATGAGCGCTTTCTTTGCAATCATTCGCCGTGATTTATTGCTGGTGTTTCGTCGCAAAAGCGAGGTACTGACAATTTTGTTCTTTTTCATCATTGTGACCAGTCTATTTCCGCTGGGGATTGGGGCTGATTCTGGACTTTTGCGCAAAATAGCGCCCGGCATTATTTGGGTAGCAGCCTTGCTGGCCACTATCTTGGGGCTTTCACGCTTATTTATCAGCGATTATGCCGATGGAACTCTAGAGCAAATGACCTTATCACCGACCCCACTCGTTTTGTTGGTGGGGGGTAAAATTACAGCGCATTGGATCGTATGCGGCCTGCCTTTGGTGCTGCTCGCTCCAGTCATAGGAATTCAGTTTGATTTGAATTCAGAGACCTTAGGGACGTTGATTTTGGCTTTATTACTAGGTACACCGATTTTGTCTTTGATTGGCGCTATTGGCGCAGCGCTTACTTTGGGGGTGAGGGGCGGTGGCGTCTTGCTCAGCCTTTTGGTTCTACCCTTATATATCCCCGTACTGATTTTTGGAGCGGGTGCCGTTTTTGCATCCAGTGTTGGCTTGGACGTAAGTGGCCATTTCTCCTTATTGGCGGCATTATTGGTTTTGTCCCTTGCTTTTGCACCTTGGGCTACTGCCGCTTCCATTCGAATTGCGATTGAATAACGCTTATGTATTCGTCTCCTCGCAATCGCTTAATGAATTGGTTTTCATTTTCTAGTCCTGCTACGTTCTACCCCTTGGCGGGGAAGCTCATTCCATTATTTTGGGTCTTAGCTACCCTTTTAGGAGTGGCTGGCTTGTGGATTAGTTTTTTTGTAGCTCCAGCTGATGCTGTTCAAGGCCAAGGCTATCGAATTATTTTTGTACATGTACCAGCCTCCTGGATGTCGATGTTCATTTATATGGTGATGGCCGCCTGGGCTGCGATCGGTTTAATCTTTAATACAAGACTGTCGGCGATGATGGCTCAGGCACTTGCACCCACAGGCGCCTTGATGGCTTTTCTCTCCCTTTGGACGGGTGCTTTTTGGGGTAAGCCGATGTGGGGCGCATGGTGGGTGTGGGACGCGCGTCTTACCTCTGAATTAATCTTATTGTTTTTGTTTTTGGGGTTCATGGCTTTGCAGGCATCGATTGATGATGCAAGGCGTGCAGATAAAGCGGGCGCAATTTTGGCGTTAGTAGGTATTGTCAATGTGCCTATTATTTATTTCTCAGTAAAGTGGTGGAACACTTTGCATCAAGGATCATCCGTTTCAATGACTAAGGCTCCAGCGATGGCGCATACGATGTTGTGGGGAATGCTCTTAATGGCACTCTGTTTTTGGATGTATTCGATTGCGATCGCCCTTATGCGAGTACGCGTCATTATTTTGGAGCGTGAATCACATTCAGACTGGGTAAAGAATTTAAAGGCGCTCCAATCATGATTTGGGATTCGGTTGGCGATTTTTTTGCCATGGGTGGTTACGCCCTGTATGTTTGGAGTAGTTTTGGTATGTGCGCGCTCGTATTAATTGCTGAGTTAGTTGGCATTAGCATGCGTCGCCAAGCAATTGTGAAGCGATTGCAATATGAAATTCGTGCTGAGAAATTTGATCAAGAAGGAATGAAGTGAAGCCACGACATAAGCGGGCGCTATTAATTTTAGGCGCCCTAGGCGCATTGGCAATTGCCGCCGTTCTGATATTAAATGCCCTCAACAGCAATATTGCCTTGTATGTAACCCCTAGTGAGGTGGCTGCTGGCAAGGCGCCGCAAGGTCAAGCCTTTCGGATTGGTGGCCTGGTAAAAGCAGGATCATTAAGGCGTGATGAATTGGTGGTGCACTTTGTGATTACTGACCTGGTGAAAGAAATTCCTGTTTCTTATAAAGGCATCCTGCCTGATTTATTTAAAGAGGGTAAGGGAGCGGTTGTTCAGGGTAAGCTTGATGCGGATGGTCAGTTTGTGGCAACTGAAGTGCTGGCTAAACATGATGAGAATTACATGCCTCCAGAGGCAAAGCATGCCTTAGAGCAAGCCCAGAAGAATGGAGCTAAATAATGTGGCAACTCACCATTCCTGAGATTGGTCATTTCGCCTTAATTCTTGCGCTCGGGGTTTCCCTCATTCAGGGGATTATTCCTTTGGTTGGCGCCCAGCAAGGACGTCAAGAGTGGATTATGCTCGCAAGGCCAGCCACTCAGATTTCATTTGCTTTATTGGCGATTGCATTTGGAGTGTTGACTTGGTCTTTTTATGTCAATGACTTTTCAGTGCTTTATGTGGCCGAGCATTCCAATGCTTTGTTACCTACCGTTTATCGCATTGGTGCGGTCTGGGGCGGTCACGAAGGTTCGCTTCTGCTGTGGATTTTCTTGCTGACTGGCTGGGCCTTTGCGGTTGCGCAACTATCAAAAACCTTAGATGAGTTCATGATTGCGCGCGTACTGAGTGTATTGGGCCTGATTGCATCGGGTTTGCTATTGTTTGTATTAGCTACCTCAAACCCCTTTGAGCGTTTATTACCAGCAGCACAAGATGGACGTTCTTTAAATCCACTTTTGCAAGATCCTGGTTTGGTATTTCACCCACCCATGCTGTATATGGGCTATGTTGGTTTTTCAGTAGCCTTTGCCTTTGCAATTGCCTCTTTGCTCTCTGGAAAATTAGATGCAGCATGGGCGCGTTGGTCGCGTCCTTGGACCACTACAGCATGGATCTTCCTGACCCTTGGAATTGCTTTGGGTTCTTGGTGGGCATATTATGAATTGGGTTGGGGCGGTTGGTGGTTTTGGGATCCAGTGGAGAATGCCTCCTTTATGCCTTGGTTAATTGGCACCGCCTTGCTCCATTCTTTAGCAGTCACTGAAAAGCGTGGCGGCTTTAAAAATTGGACTGTGTTATTGGCCATCATCGCGTTCTCCATGTCATTACTGGGAACTTTCTTGGTGCGCTCAGGAGTATTGACCTCAGTTCATGCCTTTGCTACGGACCCTCGTCGTGGCATCTTTATTTTGATTTTGCTTACTCTGGTAGTGGGCTCTTCTTTGCTGCTCTACGCGCTGCGCGCACCAAAGAGCACTCTTGGTGGTGCATTTGCATTAATGTCTCGCGAGACCTTTATTTTGTTAGGCAATGTCTTCTTGGTCGTTGCTTCCGGTTCAGTGTTGCTCGGAACGCTTTACCCCTTGCTCATTGACTCATTAAATTTAGGCAAGATTTCGGTTGGCCCGCCATACTTTAATGCGGTGTTTGTACCCATCATGATTCCGGTGTTATTCCTATTGGCAGTTGGTCCATGGGCGAATTGGAAGAGCACCAGCTTAAATCAGCTTGTAAAACGTTTGTGGGGCGCAGCGGTCGTAGCGTTTGTTGCGGCGATCTTGATTCCCCGCATGATGGGCGAATTCACCTTGTTGACTGGTTTGGGTTTCTTGCTGTCTTTTTGGATTATTGCTTCCGGTGTATTGCAGATTGTTCGTCAAGTCAGGGTTGGTAAACCTACTGGTTCATTTATTGGTATGCAGTTGGGTCATATTGGTATTGCTGTATTTGTGATTGGCGTCACGATGGTCGGTGCATATCAAGAAGAAAAAGATGTGCGTATGGCACCGAACGATACTGTGATGGTTGGTGGTTATCAGATTCGTTTGATGGATGTGGGGCCAGCCCAAGGACCAAACTACCAAGCAACTCGTGGCAACTTTGAGGTAAGCCGTCATGGCAATGTAGAGCGAATTCTATCCCCTGAAAAACGGAACTATGATTCTTCGGCAATGCCGATGACTGAGGCGGCGATTGATGCTGGTTTCACGAGGGATATTTATGTTTCCTTGGGTGAGCCCTTAGATAATCATGCTTGGGCTGTCCGGGTGTACTACAAACCATTTGTTGACTGGATCTGGGGCGGTTGTTTATTAATGGCCCTAGGTGGATTGTTTGCGGTAATGGATAAGCGTTATCGCTTGCGTATCAAGAATTAATTTAAAAAGAATCGATCAGGCATGAAGGCAAAGTTCATTATTCCCTTGATCCTATTTGTGGTTTTAATAGGGTTCTTGCTGGTTGGATTAAATAGAGATCCGCATGAGGTCCCATCCCCATTAATTAATAAGCCAGCCCCTGCTTTTAATGTTCCTCAGCTGGCTAAGCCCACTGTATCTTTCTCTCCAGAGCAAATGAAGGGTCAGGTGTGGATCTTGAATGTATGGGCCTCTTGGTGCATTGCTTGTAGAGAAGAGCATCCGATGTTGATAGAGCTTGGAAAAGCTAATGTGGCGCCATTAATTGGTTTGGATTACAAGGATAAGCGCCCTGATGCAATTGCAATGTTAGCGGAGCGAGGCAATCCATATCTACTTTCAGCCTTTGATGCAGATGGTCGTGTTGGCATTAATTATGGGGTTTATGGTGTGCCTGAAACCTACATCATCGACAAGGCAGGGGTGATTCGCTTCAAACAAATTGGACCTATTACTCCCGAGATATTGGAGAAGTTGATTTATCCAACCATCGCTAAATTGAAAAGCGAATAAGTAATGATCAAACAATTACTAATTTCGATCTTCATCTGCAGTGTAGCCAGCGCATCTCTGGCGAATGAAGCAGCTCCTCTGGCGCAAGATCCGATAGTCGAGCAGCGTCTGATTGCTATTTCAGAAGAAATGCGTTGTTTGGTATGTCAGAATGAATCGCTTGCCGGATCACGTTCTGATTTGGCACAAGATTTGCGCAGGGAAATTCGTGAGCAAATACAACAGGGTAAATCGGATCAGCAGATTAGGGAATTTATGGTTGAGCGCTACGGCGACTTTGTGCTCTACCGCCCACCAGTCAAACCGCTCACTTGGGTGCTCTGGATCGGACCTTTTGTATTGTTGCTTGGTGGTTTGATTGCCCTTTTGTTATACGTACGTCGCAGAAATACTGCGGCCCCTAAGATACCGCTTTCTGATCTTGATAACCAACGCATTGATGAACTATTGCGGGAAGAAAAATGATTCCTTTTTATATTGCCGCTGCAGCACTAACTGCCTTAGTTTTATTGTGGTTATTCCATCCCTATCTATGGAAATTAAAAAGTTCACGTGCTACTCGGCAGCAATTAAATGCTGCTATTTATCGTGATGAGCTTGCAAAGTTGGAGGCCGATCAAAAAGAGGGGCTAATCGATCAAGATACATACAGCCTGGCGCTTGCTGAGATTCGTCAGCGCCTGCATCAGGATACTGTCGAGGTAGAGAAAGTGCTGGTCTTGCACTCGCCTAAAAAGACCATTATTGCAATTGGTTTATTTATTCCCTTGTTTGCGGTCTTAATGTATTGGTGGCTTGGGAGCGCACAGCAAATAGCCCAAGTATCTAATCGGCCACAAATGAGTCAACAAGATGTTGAAAAAATGGTGTCAGCACTCTCCGTGAAGATGGAGCAAAACCCCGGCGATCTAAAAGGCTGGGTCATTTTGGCTCGCTCTTATAAAGCATTGGGACGTATTGGGGATTCTGAAAAAGCGTATGAACGAGCAGGCGCTTACATTGATAATGATCCGCAATTATTGGCTGATTATGCTGATGTGGCTGCCAATAATGCGAATGGGAATTTTGCTGGCAAGCCGCAAGCTTTAATTAATAAAGCCCTCAAACTGGATCCCAATAATATGATGGCGCTGTGGCTGGCAGGCGCTGCGGCTTTTAGTAAGAATGATTTTCGTGGGGCAGTCCAATTTTGGCAGCATCTAGCTCAGATGCTCCCACCGAATTCTGAGGATGCAAAAATTATTGAGAGCTCGATTGCTGAGGCTCGCGATAAAGGACATTTACCGGGTGCAGCCAAGCAGGCTTCATCAAGCAGTCAAAGTGTGAGTGGAATCGTGGAGTTAAAGGCTGATCTGAAATCAAAAGTGAAACCTGATTACGTTGTCATGGTAATTGCAAAGGCACCTGGCGTCAGAATGCCTGTAGCCATTATGCAGGCGCACGCTTCAGAGCTGCCCTTGCAATTTGTTTTAAATGATTCTTTGGCGATGACTCCTAACGCTTTGATTTCCAATTTAAAAGAGGTCACGCTTGAGGTCAGGATCTCCAAGACTGGACAGGCAATGCCAGAGCCAGGAGATCTTTATTCGACGACGCAGACTGTTAAAGTAGGGGCAAAGAATCTAAAAGTATTGGTAGACCAGATTCGACCATAGAGGCTTTACCTTTTGGGGCGGCGAAATGAATACCTTCACTAGTGGTATCACTAAAAATGAAAAAGAAGTTCTTTTTCATCCCGAGCTTTTACAGAAGTTTGATATCAATGGGCCGCGCTATACATCCTATCCAAGCGCAGATCGCTTTCATAATCAATTCTCAGAAGTTGATTATTTAGGAGCCTTGGAAAGAGTAGCCATGATTGGCGAACCACTCTCGCTGTATTTTCATTTGCCCTTTTGCCCCAATATTTGCTATTACTGCGGCTGTAACAAAATCATTACCAAAGACCATGGGCGAAGTGCAAAGTACATCAAGTATTTGGCAAAAGAGATGCAGATGGTATTTAAGGCAATGGGTGCCACTAAAAAACTACCAATTACCCAATTGCATTGGGGTGGCGGTACGCCAACTTTTTTATCGCATGAGGAAATGATTGAGTTAATGGCTCATACACGTGAGCATTTTGATTTGCTGCCTGGCGGTGAGTATTCGATTGAGATTGACCCTAGACGGGTTGTGGAGGCGGATATTGCCTTGTTGGCCGAGCTTGGCTTTAATCGGATTAGTTTGGGAGTGCAGGATTTTAACTTGGCGGTTCAAGAAGCAGTGCATCGTGTTCAAACGATTGAAGAAACAAATGCAGTAATGGAGTGGTCTAGAAAATATGGCTTTCAGTCTAGAAGCGTTGACCTCATTTATGGCTTGCCAAAGCAAACTCCAGAGACATTTAAAGAAACAGTCGAGGCTGTGTTGGGCATGGCTCCAGACCGATTATCGGTTTATAACTACGCCCACTTGCCTCATATCTTCAAGCCCCAACGCAGAATCGCTGAGGCAGATTTGCCTGCTGCTGCCGATAAGCTAGACATTCTTGCCAATACGATTGAGCGCCTTGGTCAGGCTGATTATGTTTTTATTGGCATGGATCATTTCGCCAAGCCTAATGATGAGCTGGCAATTGCGCAGAAAGAAGGTAAGCTGCATCGTAATTTTCAAGGTTACTCCACTCAAGCGGAGTGCGATTTGTTGGCTTTTGGAATTTCTTCTATTGGCAAGGTAGACGATTGCTATTCGCAAAATGTCAGAACTTTAGATGAGTATTATGCGCAGATCGATGCTGGACATTTGCCTACACTGCGTGGAATGCGTTTAGACAAAGATGATCTATTGCGCAGGGAGTTGATTGGCGAGTTGATGTGCCAGTTTGCTCTAGATACCGATCAATTTGCACAATTGCATGACATTGATTTTAAGACTTACTTCAAGCTTGAGCTTGAGGAGTTAAAAAGTTTAGAGGAGGCTGGTCTCTTGGAATGGGTTGGTAATACCATTCTTGTACCAACCAAGGGTAGGTTATTGGCTCGCCGGGTAGCAATGACTTTTGATCGTCATTTACGTCACTCTCAGTCCCGCGGTACTTACTCTAAGGTCTTATAGATTCTTGGGTGGTACCAATCAGAATGCTCTAGCCTCTACCAACAAAAGGCATATTGGTTGCCATAATCGTCATTGAGAGAATATTACTTTCTAGGGGTAGCTGAGCCATGTGCAAGACTGCTTGCCCTACGTGATTGACATCCATACGAGGCTCTACCTTGATGGAGTGATCTGCCTGCAAAATACCAGCTGCCATACGCTCAGTCATTTCAGTGGCGGCATTGCCAATATCAATTTGCCCGCAGGCAATATTGAAGGGTCTTCCATCTAAGGCAATGGATTTTGTTAAACCACTGATAGCATGTTTGGTTGCAGTATAAGGAGCGGAGAAAGGACGTGGTGCTGAAGCTGAAATTGACCCATTATTGATGATGCGGCCGCCTTGGGGTGTTTGGTCTTTCATCATGCGAATTGCTGCTTGGGAGCATAAAAAGGCTCCCGTTAGATTGGCATTGACTACGCTAGTCCATTGCTCGTAGCTTAAATCTTCCATGGGAATGGCTGGAGCGCCCATGCCAGCGTTATTAAAAAGTACATCAATGCGCCCAAACTTCACTTTTAGGGATTCAAAAAGATGCTTTACATCCTCAGGCTTGCCAACATCACAGCCGACTGCTAAGCAGTTTTCGCTGTTACCGCCGATATCTGTAATGGCCTTTTCTAATTTGTCTAGATTGCGACCAGTAAGAACCACTTGATACCCTCCTTGAAGCAGTGCTTTGGCTGCAGCCTTGCCAATTCCGGTGCCTGCGCCTGTGATGAGGGCAACTCTATTTTGTGCTTTAGTCATTGATATCGCCAGAAGAGCCTGAAAAGCGTTATCTTATCTTGATTTTGCACTTCCTTTTGAATCGAGGTCTGATCTGATGAAGCGGGCATAATTAAAAGAAAAAGAGATCTTATGAACATGATTCGACGCTATCGACGTAATCCTATTGCCATTGGAGTGGCGATCTTGGTATTGATTGGCTTATTGTTTAGTGCTTTGTGGATCATGATTCCACCACCACCCAAGAAAATTGAAATTGCTACGGGCTTTCCAACCGGGCTGAACTACCACTTTGGCGAACGACTGAAGCAAGAATTAGCCAAAGAAAGTGTCGAGCTCAAAGTGCGCTCGACAGACGGCACCTTAGATAATATAAAACTTTTGAGTGACCCAAAGTCAAAAGTTGATTTTGCATTGATTCAGGGTGGGGTAGCAGACGTAGCCCAGTACCCGCATTTAGTTTCTATTGCAGGCATGTTTTATGAGCCTATGTGGGTTTGGTATAGGCCATCGTCTTTCGCTCAGGAAAAAGGCGAATTAAGTGTCTTAAGTCAGCTAAAAGGAAAGCGTGTTTCTGTAGGCAATATCGGGAGTGGTACCCTGGTATTGAGTAATGCATTGCTTCATGAGAGTGGGCTTGAAAAAAGTGATTTTCATGCGGAGATGCTAAACCCTGAAAAAGCCCTAGAGCAATTCAAGAGAGGGGAGCTCGATGTGGTGATGTTGGTTAGCGCTGCCGAGGCACCCTTGCTGCAAGAGTTTTACAAAGTCCCCGGTATTCGTCTGATGAGTTTTGATCAGGCTGAGGCTTATTCAAGGCACTTGCCTTATTTAGCCCGAGTCAATGTGCCTCGCGGCTTATTAAGTATTGAGCATGATCTTCCAAGTCGAGACATCACAGTGCTTGCTCCTACCGCTACTTTAGTAGGGCATGATGATATGAGTCCGGCTTTGGTCACGCTTTTGTTAAGCAATACATACGATATTCTCAAAACATATTCGCATTTACAAAAAGCACATCAATTCCCTTCGGGTGAAAACTTAGATTTTCCACTGCAGGCTGATGCAGAAATTTATCTCAATGATGGCCCCGCATTCTTGCATCGTCATTTGCCATTCTGGACTGCAGTTTGGGTGGGGCGTTTTGTCAAAATTGTTATTCCTCTTTTGGTCATTTTGATCCCTTTATTTACCTATGTGCCTGCAATCAAAAATTTTGCTTTGCGTCTAAAGCTTTCTAGAGTGTACGAAGAGCTTAAGGCGGTTGAAAAAAATGCCAGCAATCCGAATATGGAAATTGAGAACTATCAAAAAATTGCTGACATTGAGCGTCGTGTTGACAATATCAAGGTATCTGCCTTAGATGCCAAAGAGCTCTATGACTTAAAGGGGCATGTTGCCAATGTCCGTGTCAGACTCAATTTATACAGCGCAGCGAATCAAACGCCTGCTGTGTTTAAAAACGATTAATAGGCGCTTATTGAAACCCTTACTGATTGCCCTAAAATAAGCCCATGACTATCGCAAACTTAGCGCCTCCCTTGACTCCAGTTGGCGAGATTATTCCCTCCTTAAAAAGCCAGGGCTATGCAATCATCGGCGCTACTAGTGTCGCGCAAATAGCGCATACCTCTCTAGCCGATCTCCAGGGTCTTGCAGTTACCTGGGAAGGTATGTCCCGCGACCCTTATTTACGAGATGGTGGGCGTTACCGTTATCGTCGCCATGGAAGTTATGAGGTCAAGGGTGACGTTTTACAGAGGGTGCCACATCGAGCTCATTGGCAGTCCGTTTCTTATAATGCCCTGCATGGTGGGATAGAGCGGTGGTTCGACCCCATCTCGCTTGATGTCGAAAATAATTCGGCCTGGCAATCTTTATTATTGGGAATGGCTCATCTCTTGAGCAGTCTTAAGCCGGTAAATACGTGGTTTATCGAAGCCCATCAATTTCGGATAGATACAACCGATGGAATCGGTAGACCAACTCCAGAGGGGGCTCATCGCGATGGCGTTGATTTTGTAGCAGTATTTTTGCTTGATCGAGTCAATATTAAGGGTGGCGAAACTCGTATCTTTGAATCTGCTGGATCGTCTGGCTTACGTTTTACCTTAACTGAACCCTGGTCTTTATTGCTAATGAATGACGAACGTATGATTCATGAGTCCACGCCAATTCAGCCAATTGGGGGTTATGGACACCGAGATACCTTGGTACTTACTTTTAGATCCAACGGTTTTCAAGATTCACCTAAGAATAGCCAGCAATAAATACGATGCGTTTTCGCTCAATTGGGTATACCCCTTTTATGCTCTTAGCACAAACCTGTGGCTTGCTTGGTTTTGGGTGTTATGCAGTAGTTCTCATGCCCTTGCAAGTGGAATGGCAATTAAGTAATTTGCAGTCAGGTCTAATAGCAAGCGCCTTCTTTTTTGGTTATATGCTGATCGTTCCATTGGCTACCGCACTAACTGATCGGATTGATGCACGCAAGGTCTATCTGCTTGGCGCTCTATCAGCTACTGGTGGCTTGCTTGGAATGGGTTTATTTGCAAGTGGCTTTAAAACAGGGCTCTGTTTTATGGTGTTAAATGGGGCCGGTCTAGCGGGCACCTATATGCCGGGATTGAAAATATTATCTGATCGTATTCAGGCTGGTGAGCTAACGCGCCATATTGCCTTTTACACTGCGTTTTTTGGTATTGGTACAGGCATTTCTTATTTAGCCTCCGGCTGGATCTTGCATGGACTGGGTTGGCGTTATGTCTTTGGCTTGATTGCTCTGGGCCCTCTAAGTGCTTTTTTCATCGTTCTTTGCTTTATACCTGCGCTTACTCATGAAAAATGGAATGGCCCCTTACATATTCGTTTGCGCGATATTTTCCCGATTGCTAAATGGCAGGAGGTGTTAAAAGATAAAAATGCAGCTGGTTTTATATTTGGGTATACCGCCCACTGTATTGAACTCTTTGCATCTCGCAGTTGGATCGTAGCCTTTTTTGGATTTTGCGCTACTGTATCCGGTGATGGATTTATTTTTGCTGCTACCACCTTGGCTGGTCTAGTCAATTTCTTTGGCGTTCCTTCCTCTATTCTTGGAAATGAAATGGCCTTACGTATGGGTCGGCAAAAATGGATCTGCCTAGTGATGCTTGGTAGCGCAGTGATGGGTATCGTTCTCGCTTTATCCACTGGCCAATCTTGGTGGGTGATTGTGGTGCTTGCAATAGCGCATACTGTTTTCATCATGGCTGATTCTGCGACACTCACTGCTGGCCTGGTGATTAGCGCTCAGGAAAATATCAAAGGCGCTGCAATGGGTCTGCACTCCCTGATGGGATTTGGTGGCGGTATGCTGGGGCCTGCACTATTTGGTTTTGTATTGGATCTATCCGCCTCCAAACATTCACAAATCTCTTGGGTATGGGCTTATTTTTCAGTTGTGATTTGGGGTGTTTTATTTGTTCTCTATGAACGTCGTCATGGTTGGTCAGGTAGGTTGAAAACGAATTGATGAACGATTCTTTTGCGCCCAGCTCTTGTTATCACTGCGGTGGATTGGTTTTACCGCAGGATGAATATAAGGCGGAACTCGGAGGTATTTCTAGGATTTTCTGTTGTGCTGGCTGTATGGCAATTGCGCAAACAATTCATGGTGAAGGTCTGGAAGTGTTTTATGCCAGGCGCGCACAAAGTAGTGAGAAGCCGGCTGAGTATTTAGCTCGTAACGAAATTCCTGCAAGCTTATTGGCATATGACGATTTCTCTTTACGGGGGCGTTATACCCGTCCAAGTGGTGATTTAGGATTGCTTGAGACGACGCTGCGCTTAGAAAAAATTCGTTGTGCTGCTTGTGTCTGGTTATGTGAGCAGCATTTACGTAGGATATTGGGAGTGCGTGATGTGCAAATTAATTACGTTACCCAAAAAGCAAAAGTGATTTATGAGTCAGACAAAACAAGTTTGGCGCGCTTGTTATTTGAGATAGAGCGTATTGGATACGAGGCATGGCCATTCGAACCTTCTCTCTCGCAAGAAAAGGCTAAAAAGGAAAAGCGTCAACTCCTCACCAGACTCGGGGTAGCGCTATTGGGCATGATGCAGGTAATGATGTATGCCTGGCCAACTTATGTTAGTCAGGAGCGTATTCCAGCGGAATACGATCTGCTATTAGGTTGGACAAGCTGGGTTTTAACTGTGCCAGTGATGGTGTATTCAGCTGGCCCTATATTCCAATCGGCATGGCGCAGTGTTCATTCATTTGCGCGAACCCGCATGTTAGGTATGGATGTGCCAATCGCTTTAGCCTTGGCTCTCGCATTTTTGGCTGGAACCATTAACCTCTTGACGGGTTTGGGTCAAAGTTACTTTGATTCAATCACTATGTTTGTAGCATTTATCTTGGCAGCGCGTTATGTGGAGCTGTTGGCTCGGCAAGATGCTCAGGGCGGGGCAGAGGCCTTAGCAAAACAGTTACCCGCCACCTGCGAGCGGACTTTGGCATATCCTGACTTAAAAACGATTGAAGTCGTTCCGGTTGTCAACTGCCATCCTGGAGAGGTGCTGCGTGTTTCTCCCGGCGAGATTATTCCAGCGGATGGAATTTTGTTGGAATCAGAAAGTACCGTAGATGAATCATTATTAACTGGTGAATCTAAGCCGATTGATAAAAAAGTGGGGGATTGTTTATATGCTGGGACCCACAACATCCTCAATCCACTCTTTATGAGAATTGATGCGGTGGGGCAATCTACTCGAATTGCAGGAATTGCCTCACTCCTTGATCAGGCATTGATTGCAAAGCCATTAATGGTGAGTCTTGCTGAAAAGTGGGCTGCTTATTTTGTGTGTTTTTTGTTATTCAGTGCAGTGCTCTCCTCGGTAATTTGGCTATACATAGATCCAAGTCGTGCATGGACTGTATTGGTAGCGGTATTAGTAGCTAGTTGCCCATGTGCCTTGTCCTTGGCCGTTCCTACCGCCATGGCTGCAGCCCAAGGTGCAGTTACCCGCTTGGGCTTGCTGATTGTGAGGGGACATGTCTTGGAAGGCTTGGTGAAGACAACCGACTTGGTGTTGGATAAGACGGGAACATTGACGATGGGTGAGCCAGAGCTCACGCAAATTGTAAATCTGCGTAATGACTATACCGAGCAAGATGCGCTCGCGCTTGCCAGTGCGATGGAGGTGGGCCAACGCCATCCTCTGGCTCTATCTTTGTTGCGCGCCACTCAGCTACGTCAACTTAATCTACCAACCCTTAGTGATGAAATCACCAATGAATTGGGTAAGGGTTTAAGGTGCGGGGCCTATCGCTTGGGTAGCGCAGCATGGACTGGCGTCATGCAAGATCCTGCTGCAGGTCAATATGGGCAGGTGCACTTGGTTGATGAGCGAGGCCTGATTGCCAGCTTTATTTTCTTGGACACTCCAAGAGCGGGTTTAAGTGATTTATTGAATGCTGCAAAATCGAGAAACATTACTATTCACTTGATATCGGGGGATGACCCTGTCACCGTCGCTTGGTGGGCTGAGAAACTCAACATTACAAGTTACCGTGGTGGATGTAGCCCTGAGGATAAGTATGACTTCATCAAGGCGCTGCAAACAGAAGGACGCCTTGTTTGGGCGATTGGCGATGGCGTTAATGATGCTCCTTTGCTTGCTAAGGCGGATGTTTCGATCGCCGTTGGATCTGGCGCACCGCTTGCATCAGCAGGCGCTGATGCGATCTTGACAGCCAGTTCCTTGAGTCCTTTGGCTAAAACACTTTTATTGGCTGATAAAACGCAATTCATCATTAAAGAGAATTTAATCTGGGCATTTGTTTATAACGCATTGGCTATTCCGGCGGCCATGATGGGGTGGGTCAATCCTTGGGTAGCTGGCATCGGTATGTCACTATCATCTTTAGCGGTTACTTTAAATGCCTGGCGTTTAAGAAAGGCTTAGACTACTGACATGGAAAGTCTATATTTGCTCATTCCCTTGTCTTTAGGTGTAGTGGCCTTTTCTGCCTGGTTACTACGCTGGTCAGTAAAAAGTGGTCAGTATGACGACGTCAATGGACCTGGCCAAGCTATTTTGATGGATGACGATACGCCTGATTTAAAGCAGGCAAAAGAGCATCCCGATCAATTACCCGACTAATCTCCTTGGCTTTGCATAGATGGATTAGGGTTTTCCATCAAATTTGTATTAGTCCCATCCTGTTTGATATAGATCAAACCGCCTCCAAGACCTTGCTTTGATAATCAATCCAGTCTATTTGGATTATGTCGCTGTTTGGTCACAACAAAAGGAGAGGCCATGGGAATTACCGTGGGGAGCAATCAAGATACCTTTAACTACAAGGTTGTCAGTCAATTTGCCATGGTTACGGTACTTTGGGGAATTGTTGGCATGCTGGTGGGGCTTATCATCGCTGCCCAACTCATCTGGCCAGAAATTACTTTTAACATCCCGTGGCTAAGTTTTGGACGTTTACGCCCATTGCATACCAATGCAGTGATTTTTGCGTTTGGTGGCTCAGGCTTATTTGCCGCGTCCTACTATATTGTTCAGCGCACCTGTCAAACACGACTCTTCTGCGATAAATTGGCTGCCTTTACTTTTTGGGGTTGGCAAGCAGTCATCGTTTTAGCGGCAGTGACATTGCCATTGGGTATTACCTCTTCTAAAGAATATGCCGAGCTTGAGTGGCCAATCGATATTTTGATTACCGTAGTTTGGGTTGCATATGCAATTGTGTTCTTTGGTACCTTGTTAAAGCGCAAGACTAAGCATATATATGTTTCTAACTGGTTTTTTGGCGCATACATTCTGACAATTGCCATCTTGCATATTTTTAATAATTTGGAGATGCCTGCAAGTCTTTGGAAATCCTACTCAGCATATTCAGGCGTCCAAGATGCCATGGTGCAATGGTGGTATGGCCATAACGCCGTTGGCTTCTTTTTAACGACCAGTTTCTTAGGAATGATGTACTACTTCATTCCTAAAGAGGCTGAGCGTCCAATCTATTCCTATAGATTATCTATTGTGCACTTCTGGGCCTTGAACTTTACCTATATGTGGGCAGGACCCCATCATTTGCAACACACTGCCTTGCCTGATTGGACTCAGTCTCTTGGTACTGTTTTCTCTTTGATTTTGTTGGCACCATCATGGGGTGGCATGATCAACGGCATCATGACCTTGTCAGGCGCCTGGTACAAATTACGTAGCGACCCTATCTTGAAGTTCTTAGTGGTGGCTTTGTCCTTCTACGGCATGTCTACGTTTGAAGGTTCAATGATGTCAATTAAGACTGTCAATAGCCTGTCTCACTACACAGACTGGACGATTGGTCACGTGCACTCTGGTGCACTGGGCTGGGTTGGCATGATCACAATCGGCTCTTTGTATTATTTAATTCCCCGCTTGGTGGGTCAAAAAGATATGTACAGCACCCGTTGGATTGAGTTGCATTTCTGGATCGCAACAATCGGTGTGGTTTTATATATTGCTGCAATGTGGATCGCAGGTGTCATGCAAGGTTTGATGTGGAGAGCTTTTGAACCTGATGGAACTTTGACTTACAGCTTTGTTGAGTCTGTCAAAGCGACCTATCCCTTCTATGTCATTCGTTTAGTTGGTGGGCTCTGCTACTTCGCAGGCATGTTATTGATGGCCTACAACGTATTTAAAACCGTTCAAGGTAAAAAGTTCGTTAATCCTCCAATCCCATTAACCATTCAACACTAAGCAGGAGAAGAAAATGTCTCAAGAAAATAAATTCTTTTCCCATGGAACCATTGAAAAGAATGTGGGTTGGTTAATCATTTGCACAATCATTGCCGTTTCTTTTGCTGGCTTAGTGCAAATTATCCCTTTGTTCTTCCAGCACTCCACTACAGAGCCAAGCCCAGGTGTAGTGCCTTACACAGCGCTGCGTTTAGCTGGGCGTGATGTGTATCAGCGGGAGGGTTGCGTAAACTGTCACTCACAGCAAATTCGCACTCTGCGATCTGAGGTTGAACGTTATGGCCCTTATTCTTTGGCTGGAGAATCGGTGTATGACCATCCATTCTTGTGGGGTAGTAAGCGTACTGGCCCGGATTTGGCGCGTGTTGGAGGGCGCTACTCTGATGAATGGCATCAAATTCATTTAAATAATCCGCGCGATGTAGTGCCCGAGTCCATCATGCCAAGCTACCCCTGGTTGGCCAAGAGTCCTGCTGATGCATCTAGTATTTCGTCACACATGCTGGCGATGCGTCGATTGGGTGTTCCTTATACCGATGATGAGATTGCCAATGCACCCAAGGAGCTGGAAGGCAAGACAGAGTTAGATGCCTTAATTGCCTATCTTCAGGGACTTGGAATTAATCGCCGTTACATCACTATAGACGAGGTGGTTGTTAAGTAGTTGTTTAACGACTAAATTGCCATGCAAGACATAACCCCCTATTTATCCGCCGCTTCCACGGTAATTGGTTTGATTTTTTTTATAGGAATTGTTTGGTGGGCTTGGTCGTCTAAAAGACAGGCGGCCAATCAAGAGTCTGCCGAACTTCCATTCGATATTCCAGATGAATTTAGCAAGGACGAATCATGAGCGACTTTCTTAGTAGTGGCTGGAGTACTTACATTGCCTTAGTGGCTCTATTAGGTATTTTTTGGTGTATTTGGCTCTTATTTTCTCAACGCAAAGTCAAGGTCGTACATACGCCGGATGGCGAAGTAGCAGATACCGGCCACGTATGGGATGGAGATTTGCGGGAGTTAAACAACCCATTGCCACGTTGGTGGATGTGGATGTTCTTGTTCTCCTGTATTTTTGGCTTGGTATATTTAGTACTCTTTCCAGGTCTAGGCTCTTTTCCTGGAATCATGGGCTATAGCACCCGCGGCTCTTTGATGCAGTCGATGGAAACATCGAATGAGGAGTTAAAGCCGGTGATGTCCAAGTACGTCAATATGGATATTGTTGACGTAGCTGCCGATCCAAAAGCCCTCGAAATGGGTCAGCGTTTATTCTTAAATTCATGCGCCCAGTGCCATGGTTCTGATGCTGGGGGAGCTAAAGGCTTTCCAAACCTCGCCGATGGTGACTGGCTTTATGGCGGCTCTCCAGAGAACATTAAGACAACAATTACTTATGGCCGTGGTGGAGCAATGCCTGCATTTGGAGCGGTCCTCACTAGTGTGCAAATTAAAGATGTTGCAAATTACATTCGTAGCCTCTCCGGTCTGCCTGTAGATGATTTAAAAGCAGCTAGGGGTGCTGAAGTGTTTAAGACCTATTGCGTTGCTTGCCATGGCGCAGATGCTAAGGGCAATATTGCCATTGGTGCACCTAACTTAACCGATAAAACATGGTTATACGGTAGCTCTGAGAATACTATTGCCGAAACACTGATCAAAGGCAGAAATGGTGTGATGCCCGCTCAAGACAAAGTACTAAGTCCCGAAAAAATTCAACTCTTAACTGCTTATGTATGGAGTCTCTCTAACAATAAGCCTACTCAAGCCAAGCAATAAGTGTTAGAAAATTCGCCGGTGGGGAAACCCATTCCAATTGATGTAATAGAGGAATCTCTCTATGAGGTCCGGCGAAAGATTTACCCTCGTTCTGTTTCAGGCCTCTTTGCGCGTTGGCGTCTTATCCTAGTCATTGCTACCCAGTTGCTTTTTTATGGATTGCCTTGGGTAAGTTGGAATGGTCGTCAAGCCATTCTCTTTGATTTGGTGCAACGTAAGTTTTATATCTTTGGCCTGGTGTTGTGGCCGCAGGATATTATTTATTTGACGCTACTGTTGATTCTTTCAGCTCTTGCGCTCTTCCTATTTACAGCAATCGCGGGACGCCTATTTTGTGGTTACGCATGTCCGCAAACGGTTTATACCGAAATTTTTATGTGGATCGAGCGTCAGGTTGAGGGCGATCGTTTTGCCCGCATCCGTCTAGATGGCGAGGAATGGCCATGGAGTTTCCGGAAGTGGCGTTTAAAAGTCACCAAGCATTTCTTCTGGCTTCTCATCGCTTTTTGGACTGGGTTTACTTTTATAGGGTACTTCACCCCAATCGATAGTTTGGGTGCGGCGCTTGTGCACCTGACGCTTGGACCTTGGCAGACTTTCTGGCTTTGTTTTTATGCTTTTGCAACTTGGGGTAATGCAGGCTTTATGCGCGAGCAGGTTTGTAAATATATGTGCCCCTATGCGCGCTTCCAAAGTGTGATGGTTGATAAGGATACATTTTTAGTTACATACGATAAGGTACGCGGCGATCCGCGTGGGAGTCGCAGTAAGTCCGTAGATCATACTGCCTTAGGTTTGGGTGATTGTGTTGATTGCAGCATCTGCGTTCAGGTATGTCCCACGGGCATTGATATTCGAGATGGCTTGCAATATATGTGCATCGGCTGCGGAGCTTGTATTGATGCTTGCAATCAGGTGATGGAAAAAGTCAACTATCCAAAAGGTTTAATTCGCTACACCACCGAGAATGCAGTTGAGTTTAAGGAATCCAATCAAAGCGCAATTCGACATATTTTGCGACCACGTGTATTGATTTATACGGCCTTTATTTTGATATTAACGTCGGCGTTCATGTTTTCTCTCGTGACACGCAATCCCTTGAGGGTCGATGTGATGCGTGATCGCGGAGCTTTGGCACGCGAGGTGGATGGTGCTCGCATTGAGAATGTTTATCGAATTCAGATGATGAATGCATCTGAGCATCCACTGAAGGTGAGCATACGAGCTAAGGGGTTGGAGGATCTAATGATTCTCAATTCGCAAGGCAATGAAGTAAAAGAAATCATCGTTGAGCCAGCAAGTAACCAACTATTGCCGGTTAAAGTAAGCGCAAAGATTGGTCAAGATGCGCCGGGAACTTACCCAATTCAGTTTGATGTTAGTGCGCAAGAGCAGGATGGTGCAAAATTAATCATGCATACGCGTGATGAAAAATCTAGTTTTATTATTCCCCGTTAAGCCCTACAGCGAAAGATGGAGAGGTGAGCATGTCATATCAAGAGAGCAATAAACCCTGGTGGAAGCAGCTTTGGCCTTGGCTATTAATTAGTGGGCCAGCGATTGCTGTGATTGGCTGCGCAATTACTATTTGGTTGGCTTATAACCTTTACGCGGATGTTTCCTTACATGAGGGAATCGTCAAGCAGGGTCTTAAAGTTGAGCAGGTTAGCAAGTGAAATACCGCATCCTCCTTTGGATTCTTTGGCCATCCTTTTTGGTTTCTGGTCTCGCAGAGGGATTTCTATTTAGCTTTGTACAGCCCGAGGATTTGGTATTTTTTGGTCATCATCCGGATATTTCTGATGAGGGTATTTATACCTTGGGATTTTTTGCTATTTGGATTTTCTGCGCGCTTTCAAGCGCCTTAACCACATATATATTGCCTGGTATTAATACAGATAGTGCTGGAAAAGATCGCGGGCTCTTGTAGGGCTTACGGTATTTTTTTGAGGATATGGGCTCGTTCAGGATTTGGAATTCCGGCAAGTTCGTAGAGTCCGTCCATATCAATGAGTTTGATGTGACGCTGTTTGATTTGCACTAACCCCGATTCAGCAAAACGAGAGAGCATGCGGCTTACGGTCTCAATCTGAATTCCCAGATAGCTCGCAATTTCAACGCGACTCATTGGTAAATCAAATTCATGATTGAGGTAGCCTCGGGCTGCTAAACGTTGCGATAAATTGAGCAAAAAAGCTGCCAAGCGCTCTTCAGCGCGCATGGTTCCTAGGGAGAGTAGGTGGCGTTGATCTTGTGTGAGTTCGCGACTCAGAATGCGATGAAATTGCTGTTGCAGTGCCGGTATTTGGCGGGCCAGGTCCTCAAAAGCTTCGTAGCGAATAATGCAGACTTCACTTTCCTCTACCGCAATCGCATCAGATTGATACTGACCCTCACCAATGCCATCTAAGCCGATAATTTCACCCGGTAGATGAAATCCAATGACTTGCTGGCGTCCGTCTTCTAGAGCATATTCTGTTTTCAGAGTACCAAAGCGCACGCTGTAAACTGAGCCGAGCGGATCACCATGGCGATATAGACTTTCCCCTTTTTTGAGGTGTACTCTTTCTTTGACGAGCGTATCAATTTTGCTGATATCGCTGGCAGTAATTCCGACTGGTAAGCAAAACTGTCCCAATACACATACTGAGCATTTGCTGGCGGGATTATCAGAGTGATGGAAATTCATGATGGATCTAATTATCAGACAAGTTTATGCTATTAGGGTGAATCCTAAGCTTTCTTTAATACATATTCCGACAGGTATTTATGCTCACTAGCAGTCTACTATTGGCGGTTTTCCTGGGCGCCCTAGTGAGTGGCTGGCATTGCGCCTTAATGTGCGGTGGAATTGCGGCAGCAATTGAGCGACCTACGCAGATTGCTAGGCCGCTCCAAACCCCCTCTCAACTGTTTTATCTCCAATTCATCATGCACTTGGGGCGTTTAACCACCTACGTCTTATTGGGCTCGATCGCTGCAGCGATTGGCGTGGCAGTATGGCAGCAAAATATCATTCCCCTACAGAGACCCTTATTTGCTTTCACTTCTGTCATTTTGATATTCATGGCCTATCGCTTGCTACTACAAAGACCGAGCAGATCTTTGCCGGGTAGTCGGTGGTTTAGTTCAACAGTGGCCGGTTATTGGGCTAAATATCTGGGGCGTTTCGCTAGCGGTTCGTCTCGCTGGTTTAGCGGTATGTTGTGGGGTTTGGTTCCTTGCGGCCTGGTATATAGTGTTTTGCCCTTGGCGTTTTTATCTGGGGATGTATTGACTGGCGCTGCTTTAATGCTGGCTTTTGGTTTGGGTACGCTGCCTAACTTACTGCTGATCTCTAAATTTTCAGCGGTCTTAACTCAATTTGCTCAATATACTTGGGTGCGTTATTTGGCGGCGAGTTTATTGTTCGCTGCAGGCGCTTTTGGTTTATATCGAGCCTGGGTACTTCCTGTGGCTTTATTAAAAGGTGGCTTCTGTATTACTTAGGGCTGCTTCAATACCATTTTTTAGGCTTGGAAATAAACAATTGGGCGCCAAGGACTCAATGAAGCCACTGCGCACTGATATACCATGAGGTTGATGCTCTAGGCCGCAAATAATCAGTTTGATTTGATTGGCTTTGCACAGACGGTTTAATTCAAGAATCGCCTCCATGCCTGATGAGTCAATATAGATCACATTCTTCAAATCTAGAATGAGCGCATCACTAGGTAAATTGTCTTCAATGGTTTCTACTAATTTGACTGCGCCAAAAAAGATAGCGCCATAAATTCGATATGCGTCTATTTTTCCTTGTTGATTTTCTAATTCAGGAAAATCATGGGTATTCGCACGCTCGCAGCGAGAAAGGCTAGAGATGCGGTAAATGAAAGTGACAAACGCCAATAACAGACCTACTTGAACTGCTACTGTGAGATCAAGTATGACGGTTAAGAAAAATACGCTGAGCATAGTGAGGCGATAAGGCAAGCGAAATTGCCTGAGCTCAAAAAACTTTTTCCATTCGCCCATATTCCAGGCTACATACATCAAGATAGCGGCAAGACAGGCGAGGGGGATTTCTTTCGCTAATGGCGCTGCCAATAGCACAATGATCAACAGGGTAAGAGAGTGTACGATACCGGCGATGGGGGTGGTGGCACCACTTTGTATATTGGTGACGGTGCGTGCAATGGTGCCGGTGGCCGGCATACCGCCAAAGAAGGGGCAAATCAAGTTGGCGATGCCTTGCGCCATTAACTCTTGATTGGAGTTGTGTCGGTCATGTATGAGGCCATCTGCAACCCTGGCACACAGCAGGGATTCAATTGCGCCAAGCAATGCAAGAGTGAGTGCGGGTGTAATGACAAATTGTGAAGTGCTCCAGTTGATCGGAATCCACTCAAAGCTTGGTAAGCCAGATGGAATACCGCCAAAGCGACTTCCTATAGTGTCAACCGGCAAACTAAATGCGGCAGTGATGATGGTGGCAAAGACCATCGCAATGACAGTTCCTGGAATATGCCCCAACCATCCTAAGTGGCTCTGAAATACCCGCCAAATCACCAAAATAGCGAGACTGGCCAGCGCAAGTGTTAATGCAAATGGATTTAATGTATCGGCAGCGGCATACAGGGCATGGATTGCATTAAAAAATTCAGCGGGCATCTTGGCAATTGATAAGCCAAAGAACTCTTTGATCTGGGATAGGCCAATTAAGAATGCGATGCCATTAGTAAAACCAATAATCACCGCAATCGGTATAAAGCGAACCAATGTACCGAGACGAAACACACCCATCAAAAATAAAAAAATACCCGACATGGCAGTGGCCAGCAAGAGATTGGAGACACCATAGCGATCGACAATGCCATAGACAATCACAATAAAGGCCCCGGCTGGACCGCCAATTTGCACGCGACTGCCACCCAGTAGGGCGATGAATCCACCTGCAATGATGGCTGTAAAAATGCCTGCCTCAGGTTTTAGTCCACTGGCAATCGCAAAAGCCATGGCTAACGGAAGCGCCACTACGCCAACAGTTAAGCCAGCAAAAACATCTTTTAAAAAGAGCGCTCGATCATAGCCCTTAAAGGAGTTGAGTATTTTTGGGTAAAAGAACATGAATGACAGCTTAGAAAGAGGCTCTTTATTAGCCCATTCGATTACCCAGGTGATATGCAATCAGAGCGGCTAATGCAGAAACGCAACTACCCCAAACCATATCAATGATGGCCAGCCTGGTTGAAAAATCTCGTATCACGGCCAAGCAGGTTAAGTCGTAAGTCATGTAACAGAAGAAGCCAAACAGGGCGCCATATTGCAAGGCGGATAACCAAGACTGTTTTGAGAGGGCCGGAATGATGACAAAAATACTTGCGCCCAACGCATACAGAAGATAAAAGGCGAGGCCAGCAAATAGTTTGGGCTCACCAGACATGAGGGTCCCCATGTCATCTCGATAGAGATTTTTTGCTATTCCCAAAAGCCAAATTAAATCAATGACAACTAGGCTCACTAGGAAAGAAAAATAAACCGTAAGGTATGTCAGCACTTTCGATTTCCTTTGCGCAATAAAGGGCACATAATTAACATTATGAAGTATGGATGCGTTTCATAGTTAAATTTACAGGGGGTTGATATGTTTAAGCATTTATTGGTACCGGTAGATGGTTCGGATGTAAGCAAAAAAGCACTCAAAAAAGTAGCTGCCTTAGCAAAAAGTGATGGCGCATTAATTACCTTGGTATATGTTTCAGATCCCACGCCTCCCTTGGTTTATTCGGATAGCACCATGGGCTACAGCATTACCCAGAAGGAGCACTTAAGCGCTTGCGATGCTTTTGCTAAAGAGGTTTTTAAAAAGACTAGCGCTCAATTAGGTGCCGAGATGAATGCTAAGTCAGTACATATCTCGAATTCAAATTTAGCAGAAGGCATTTTGGATGGTGCCAAGAAAGCAAAAGCAGATGTGATCGTCATGGCATCCCATAAGCGTACCGGCATTACAGGATTTCTCTTGGGCAGTGAAACACATGAGGTCATCGTGCACTCCAAACTACCAGTCTTAGTTTTAGGGTAAGGCGGATTAGTTCTTAATGGGGGTGCCCAGCAGCAGAATTTCTCGTGTGAGGCCGCTACTATCCCCATCTCGCATTGACCAGAGATCGAGTTGCATGCGAGGAGAGTAAGGGTCAACATATACCCCATCTTTTCTTAATTCAAAATGTAGGTGCGGCCCAGTTGATCTTCCAGTGGTTCCAACGGAGCCAATTTCAACGCCACGCCTCACTTCATTGCCCATCTCTAGTTCTGGATTAAAACTGCTCAGATGGGCATAGTAAGTGTGATAGCCGCCAGCATGTTCCAGAACAATCAAATTGCCATACGCGCCGCTATACCCAAGGTGAACCACTTTGCCATTTGCTACGCTAAATACAGGTGTGCCAATTGGAGCGGCGTAATCAATCCCCATATGGGCGCGATAGCGCTGACCAGGTGGATTACCCATTTTGGTTTTGCTTGAGGCAACAACAGTTGATTTAGTTGATTTGGATGATTTTCTACTGCCAGTTACTGGAACTTGTCCTACACCCCTAGAGATCCTTCGATAGCTTAAGGGGTTTGTCCAGAAAGAGCGTTCGAGAGCTTCACCGGTGGCGGTATAAAAACCACCTGGAATGTCGCCGCGTTCCAGCCAGTAGGCACTAGAAAATACTTCACCATTGGATGGGTCAATAATCTCAGCTGCCCAAATTTGCGCCCAATGTTCACGATCACCAAAATCAACAATTAATCTCACAACACTGTTGGTATTTTCAAGAGAATTGCTATCTTCGGGGTAAATTTGTTTAATTAAAGAATTTAATTCCCAAACAAGTTCAACAGGCAGTTTGTCACCCACCTTTCGAGGGTCATATAAAACATCGCGTAAGGAGATATCTATTTCGGTGAAACGCTTTGCTTCATCCTTGAGATAGTCTTGCTCAATTAGATAGCCACCGACAGCAAGCGGAGTAAAAGTCCAAATCTCGGTTTTGCTATCTTGGATAGGGCCATTCATGATGCTCAGAGAGTCAAAGCGATTGCGAGTGCCAAATGCCACTGCATAAGGAATGCAGTTACCGCGCATATGATTAAAGAAGGTTTTGGTTTGCTCTTTAAAAAACTCAGAAAATGGTTTGTCAGTAATACCAACTTTAGCGGGTAAATTATCTTCAAAGAAGCTTCTGGCTAGGCAGCCGCGTTCAATTCGATAATCCAAATTCCCATCGATATCGCCCGTTAAGGAGCTAGCACTTTTGCGCTGGAATAATTCGGGATTAAGGCTCATGCTCATGGCTGGCGCGCGCGACGATAAGTCCTTGAGACCCATTTGCTTGGTGCTTTGACTATGAGTGCGCTTATGAACCTGTGGTTTTTTATTATCTGACGTGGTTTGAGCCAGCGCAGGATTAAAAACGCCTACACCAATGAATTGAATTAGGGCAAATGTACATGCTACTAAAAGCTGTAACCCTCTTTTCTTGAGGATGAATGGATGTTGAGCTATTTTCTTCACGCTGTCATTATCTAATAATGTGAGCTACCGCCCTGATATTTGTTCTACGCCGTCATAGTGGGATATGCGGGCTGCCTAACCCTCATGCGTGTGGTGTTAAGAGAGGTCTTTTAAATGCAGGGTGCGCAAATGAGGCGCAAGTCGATAGGTTGCCAGCACCACAAGAATAGTGATGAATCCCCCAAATGCAATTGAGGGAACCAGGCCCATTAAGCTGGCTGCAATTCCAGACTCTAGAGCGCCTAATTCATTCGATGAGCCGATAAAGATGCCATTGATTGCACTGACTCGCCCACGAATATGATCGGGCGTAGTTAATTGCATGATGCTGGTCCTAATAACTACCGAATACGAGTCGCAACATCCTGAAATAAAAAGGAAAAAAGCGCACAGCCAGATAGTGCTTGAAAAGCCAAAGGCAATGATGGCTAGCCCGAAACCTAAAACAGAAATAAAGAGTTGTTTACCAGAGTCCGATAGTGGTGGGCGGCGTGCTAAATAGATTCCAATAATGGCGGCGCCCGCAGCAGGTGCTGCACGTAAGATGCCTAGTATTTCGGGGCCACCATTGAGCACTTCCTTAACAAAAGCCGGCAGAATGGAAACGGCTCCACCAAATAAGACTGCAAACATATCCAGTGCCATGATACTTAGAATAAGTTCATGTTTGCGAACATAATGAAAGCCTTCTAAGAAGCTCTTAACGAAGTGAGTGTTGGGGCGATCTGCTTTTTCTCTGTGAGCCTGGATAAAGCTCACCCCATATAAGCCAATGAATCCGCAGAATGCAGCCAGCCCATAGGTCCACTGCAAGCCTGCAAACCCGATCATCAGGCCACCTAGGCCGGGTCCTGCAACCACGCAAAACTGAAAGGCTGAAGTGGAATAGGCGGTGTAGCGTGATAGATTCTCCCGGGGAATAATTTGTCCAAACAGAGCATGAAAAGAGGGTCGTAATAAAGCGCGCCCGATACCAATAAAGGCAACTGCGGTATAGATTAAGGGCACTGGGTTAGTAAACCAATTTAAAGCAATCGCCACTAAAAAAAGGGCAACCCCAATGTGCACTAGGCAAGCAATTGCTGAAATTACTTTACGGGAGTAGTGATCAACTGCATGACCGGCGTAGAGGGCGAACGCGAAATAAGGAACAAGCTCCGCTAGGCCAATCAACCCAAGTGACACCACGCTATTAGTAATGTTGTAAAGATGCCAGCCTACCGCCACCATTAAAACTTGGTAACTCAGCGTTGCACCTACGCGATACAGCAATAGGGTTCTAAAGGCTTTGCCTGTATGCATCAATGGATGTTTTTTTTCATTTAAAACAACATTAATAAGGGCGAAACTAGTGTATTGATGAGCCAAAGGAAAAAATGACTTAAGGGCTCCATCCATAGGCCTCCAATGATGCCGGTAAAAGCAAGACCCATCACAATAAAAAATCCCCAGGGCTCTATTCTTCCAAGGGCGATGGATTGCCTGGCTGGTAATAGGCCGGCCAGAATGCGGCCGCCATCTAAGGGTGGAATAGGGAACAAATTGAAGACCAGCAGACCAATGTTCCACATTACCCCGGCCTGTGCCATTTGAGAAAAGAAGGGCTCCTCAATACCTATCAGTTTAAGTAAAACCCAAATAACCGCCCAAACAAGCGCTTGAATAAAATTAGCCCCTGGTCCAGCCAGGGCTACCCAAATTGAATCGATTTTGGGGTGGCGAAGGCGATCAAAGCGCACTGGAACCGGTTTGGCGTAACCAAACAAAAATGGTGAACCCGTTAAAATGAGGAGTAGGGGTAGCAAAATAGTGCCTACCGGATCGATGTGTTTGGCGGGGTTAAGGGTAACGCGCCCTAGTACGTAAGCAGTGTTATCCCCCAATTTGCGGGCAGCATAACCATGGGCTGCCTCGTGGATGGTGATGGCGAAAATCAAAGGAATCGCATTTATTGCGATAGCTTGGATAGAATAGTCAGTAATCATGGCAATATGATATCCATAGGAGCAAAAAGTGACTGAAGATAAGAAAACTGATACAAAAACCCCGGTACGCACTGTAGCGGCTAAGCCTCCTCTCCGCCCAGCGGCGCCCAAAGGCCCGCAAGGTGCCGGTGGACGGCCTCAGGCTGGTTTTGGGGGTGGAAAAGGCATGATGCGTAAGGCTGGCCGCGGGCGATAGTGGATAATTAACCCATTGATTAATGGAATGACAGAGGATTGAATATGAATGAATGGCAACACGAGCCCAAAGAAGTAATCAACAAAAAAATCATTACCTTGGTTGTGATGTTGGCTATTGCTACTAGTTTGGCTATCTTATTTGCATTGGTTGCAGCGCATATTGGCTACGTATTTGGTTAAGCTAATTAGCTGATGTTGAGTCAACGCCAGCCCGCTGTCTTTGTGGGCCATGGCAGTCCAATGTATGCACTTGAGCCCAATCGCTACACTGCGGCTTGGGCTACGTTAGGAAAATCCTTAAAGCGCCCTGATGCCATATTGGTGGTGTCTGCTCATTGGGTAACCCGAGGTGCTTGGGTTACCGCCATGAGTAAGCCTAAAACAATTCATGATTTTGGCGGTTTTCCGCAAGCCTTATTCGATGTTCGGTATCCTGCGCCAGGATGCCCTGCGCTGGCTGATCGAGTGCAAGAACTTTTGAATGTTCCTGTCACGCTTGAAGAGAATGAGTGGGGTCTAGACCATGGCGCATGGTCTGTCCTGAAGTATCTTTACCCCCATGCTGATATACCAGTTGTGCAATTGAGTTTAGATGGATCTAAGTCGGCTAGTGAGCATTACGAGCTGGCAAAGCAACTCCGGCCATTGCGCGATGAAAATATATTGATACTGAGTAGTGGCAACGTTGTGCATAATTTGCGCACTATTGATTGGCATGATGATGCCAAGGTGTATCCGTGGGCCAATCAATTTAACCAATTTTTTATTTCACGCATGCTTGCTAGAGAGCATGCACCATTGCTTGCGTGGGAGGATTTTGGTGATGCCGCCCATCTTTCCATTCCAACGCCGGAACACTATTGGCCAGCCTTATATACCTTGGCTCTGCAGGATGAGCATGAGCAAGCTCAGATTCTGATTGATGGGATTGAGATGAGTTCTATTGGTATGTTGAGTTTTATTATTAAATAAAACCTAAAACCCCCACTAAGCCGCCAAGCGCAATGAGATAGAGTGGGTGCCAGCGAGTGAAGAGAGTGAGAGCTACCGCGAGCGCTGTTAATGCATAAGCTGCCGTGCTCTGATCAATCTGTAAAGCGAGCTCCCAAGAAGAGGAAAGCACCAAACCAACCGCGAGAGAGCCAGCAGCAAATTGAATGGTTCTTTGGGCGCGTAAGTCTTGCATGTTATTGAGGTAGCGCTGCAGGAAAAAAATCATGATCGATGACGGCCAGCAGATGGCCAGGGTGGCGACTAATGCCCCCAGCAAGCCGCTCACTTTCCATCCAATCAGCGCAACAATCAGGCCATTTGGCCCGGGCGCAGCCTGGGCAATAGCAAAAAAATCAGAAAAGGTTTGTACGTCTATCCAGTGCTCTTGCTCTACTGTAATCTTTAACAGAACTGGAAGTAGGGCATTAATTCCTCCAAAAGCTACAAGAGAGAATGCAGACAGTTTTAGAAAAAGACTGATCAGTGGACTAATCATGCTGTGTTTTTCGCCATGCGATTAATAATGCAAATGGGGCGGTTATCAGAACTACCCAACCCAGTGCTAAATGAAAGTAGATCGCAATAATCATGGTTAGGGCTACGGCCATGAGCATTGGTGGATAACGAAATTCAGTACGAAGCATCTTCAGGCCGGTGCTGGCAATGAGCCCCACCCCTACGGCAGAAATGCCGCGCAGTAAGCCTTGGACTGCAGGCATAAAGCTGTAGCACTCATACAGCATGCCCAGAAGAACTACGATGATGATGGGTGCGAACATCAGGCCAGTAACTGCTGCAACAGCGCCACGCACACCCGCAAATTTACTGCCAACACAAACTGCTAAATTCATAATATTCGGGCCGGGCGCAATTTGACAGATGCCCAGCATCGCACTGAACTCTTCAGGGCTAAGCCATTTTTCTTTTTCTACGATAGTGCGCCTTGCCCAGGGTAAGACACCCCCAAACCCAGAAAGGCCAATCCTACAAAATCCAGTAAAGAGTTCGGAGGGGCTCAGTTTTTTTTGATGGTTATCCATGCTAACTAAGGAGAGTAAGGATAAGGAATAGGTTTATTTTCTAGCCAGGCCTCGAGGGTTTCTGTAATGCCCTTGGAGAAGGTTTGAAAAATAGGCTCAGCAACAAATCCAAGATGGGGTGTTGCCAAGAGATTGGCGGTGTTTCGTAAGGGATCGTTGCAAGCTAGTGGCTCTGTATCAAACACATCAATAGCCGCTTGACCTGGTCTACCCTTGGCTAGCGCTGCTGGGAGATCTTGCATTTTGATTAAGGCTGAGCGCGAGGTGTTTACCAAAATTGAGTCGGGTCGCATCCAGGATAGTTGTTGTGCACCCAATAAGCCCTGGGTTTTGGGGCTGGATACCAAATGCAAGCTAACTACCTTTGATGTTCTTAATAACTCCTCTAGGCTAACGTAACTTGCATTTTCTGCTTGGGCTCTTTCATGGGTCATATTCGGACTCCATGTGACTACTTCCATACCAAAGGCTCTGCCTACTTTTGCAACGCGACTACCAATAGCGCCAAGTCCTATGATGCCTAAACGCTCACCAGCAAGCATGGGCAGCACGGAATGCTCGTTGCGCCAGGCACCTGTTTTGATTAGATTATTTTGATCAATTAAGCGCTTAGACGCACCCAAAATTAAAGACCAAGTTAATTCGGTGGTGGTTTCTTTTGATGGGCCTCCTGGGGTACAGCCAATCGGAATATTTCTGGAAATCAATGCATCTGAGGCAAGTGTTCCATTGCGCATACCCGTGAACATCAGGAATTTCAATTTTGGTAAGCGGGCAATGAGCTCGCTATCAAATGGGGTGCGGTCACGAACAATGACTATGGCATCCGCATTTTCTGTGGCTTGATATATAGCTTCGCCACGCAATGGCTCATGGTGGATGATGACGTTCGCAAGCTTGTCGATTTTTTCCCAAGAGGAGTAGCGACGAAGCGCAAACTCATAATCCCCGAGGATAACGATATTGGGTAGTATGCTCATAGGAATTTGAGTGTGATTGACTTCTGTGATCTTTCATTCTAATTCTACTGTTGAGATTCAATTTAAAGTAGTGCAATAAATTCTTAAGAAGCGCAAAATGAAGCTGTTTAAGAAAATAAAGGTATCTTTATGGACTCAATTACACCTAAGTCAATTTTTGATCAACGGCGTGAATTAATCAAAGCTGCCGCAGCCGGTAGTTTTGGTCTGAGTTTGGCCTCATGGTTTTCGCGGGAAGCGTTCGCTATGGCACCTGAAAAACTCACGGCCACTGCAAACCCCCTCTATTCCAGCAAGGGTGATGTGACGCCATATAAGTCAGCGACCACCTACAACAACTTTTATGAATTTGGTACGGATAAAACCGATCCAGCTTCTTATGCCTCCAGTTTGCAGACGCGTCCTTGGACAATCACCATTGATGGCCTAGTTAAAAAGCCCCAGACCTTGGATATTGATGCCCTATTAAAGCTAGCCCCCATGGAGGAACGTATTTATCGCATGCGTTGTGTTGAGGGTTGGTCGATGGTGATTCCCTGGGACGGATATTCCTTATCTAAATTATTGAGCAAAGTCGAGCCGCTTGGATCAGCTAAGTATGTGGAGTTCATTTCACTTGCTGATAGCAAGCAGATGCCCGGAGTAAAGAGTTCTATCATTGAGTGGCCTTATCGTGAAGGTCTGCGGCTAGATGAGGCAATGAACCCACTGACTTTACTGACGTTTGGCATGTATGGTGAGTTATTGCCTAAGCAAAATGGCGCACCCGTTCGCATAGTAGTGCCCTGGAAATATGGTTTTAAAAGTGCCAAGTCAATTATCAAAATTCGCTTAACCGAAGAGATGCCCAAGACCAGTTGGAATATGTTTGATGCCCATGAATATGGTTTCTACTCTAATGTAAATCCTACGGTAGATCATCCTCGCTGGAGTCAGGCTACTGAGCGTCGTATTGGTGATGCGAAAGGTGTATTTGCCCCCAAGATTAAAACCGAGATGTTTAACGGATATGGTGATCAAGTTGCCAGTATGTACAGCGGCATGGATTTAAAAAAATACTATTAAGCACTGCTAAATCTCCTGGTTTCAATTTGATGAAGATGCTTCTTTTTCTGTTTGCTTTACTCCCATTGGGCCGCCTGGTGTGGCTGGGTATGAATGATGGTTTAGGCGCTAATCCAATCGAATTCATCACGCGGTCTACAGGTACTTGGGCACTCGTATTGCTTTGTATCACCTTGACCATGACACCCTTACGACTGATCACCGGTTCGACCTTTTGGATCAAACAAAGACGCATGCTTGGATTGTTTTGCTTCTTCTACGCTAGCCTGCATTTCTTAATCTGGTTGGCTTTGGATCAAGGTTTTGACCTGGATGCCATGCTCCACGATGTAGTGAAGCGACCCTTCATCACAATGGGATTTTTAAGTTACCTGCTGTTAGTTCCACTGGCACTGACATCAAACCATTGGGCGCAAAAGAAATTAGGTCGTCGGTGGGCTTTATTGCATCGACTGATTTATTTCATTGCCGGCACTGTGATTTTGCATTATTGGTGGCACAAGGTCGGTAAAAATGATGTCAATATAGTGGAGATATACGCGACTATCTTGGCGCTATTGTTGTTGTGCAGAATCCCATCGATCAAAACCAAAATTCAAAGCCTGTTTAGATGAAGCTCACTTTGATTAAAACAGCATATGTGCTCTCATTGGCCCCGAGCTGCATCAGCATTTCCCCAAGTTATGCGCAAATGGCTGAACAAGCTGAGCCTGTGAAAACCATTGCTACGCTTGATGTGCCGCGTTATATGGGCACATGGTATGAGATAGCCAAATATCCAAATTGGTTTCAGAAGAAATGCGTTGCTAATACCAAGGCGATTTATACGCCAAAGGATGGTGCGGGCATTCAAGTGCTCAATAGCTGTAAAACTGCTGGCGGTGAGATAAGTCAGGCAGAAGGCTTGGCCCGTCAAATCGGCCCGATAGACTCCCCAAAATTAGAGGTACGCTTTGCACCAGCGTGGTTAGGTTTTTTACCTTTTGTTTGGGGTGATTATTGGGTGATTGATATTGATCCCCAGTACCAGGTGGCTGCAGTGAGCGATCCCAGGCGCGAGTATCTCTGGGTGCTCTCCAGAAATCCCCAGCTTGATAATAAGGTTTATCAAGAGCTATTGCAGCGTTTGGAAAAGCAGCACTTTGATATCAGCAAGTTAGAACTAACAAAACAATAAGCTGCGCTTTTTAGTTTAGGTTCTATATCCTGGTTTTGGTAAGGGAACCATGATTGATTGACCGGGCGTTGAGCATCCCTGATCGCAACAGCGGCCAGGTTGTTTATTTTTGGTGATGGCGCGTTCTTCATTGCTCGTGAGCACACCCCTATCCAGAAGCCGCTCAACTAACTCGACTTTATTTCCAATGGGGTATTGGCGATAAATTTCTTTTTTCATCGCTGCAGGTGAACCGCCGCCATGCAAGCTAATGACAGAGTACCAACCTCCTTGATAGGAGGCAGTCAAATCCTCTATAAATCTAGCGACCTCAATGCGCTTATCGTAAGGGACTGCTGGGTTAGCGCGCAATACTTCAGCTAGGGTTGCAGCAGTAGCGGGGTTGTGATCCTCATCCGGTCCTGGTAGGGCTACGATTAAGCCACCCGAAACTTCATGTGCAAGCCGGTGCATGTCATATATCTGGGTTGCTAATAATAATTTGCCGATATTAGAAAACACAGGTTCAGGCATAAATGATTTGCTGTAAGGGTCTTGAGTCCCATAGACGCTAGCTGCTACGCCGCAGGCATAAAAACCTTCAGTAATTTTAATTAACTCAACCATGGGGTCGCGTAAGTTAGATTTCTCCTCTGGATCAAAACCATTGGCCTCGCACATCAATGCGCCGGCCCCAATTAGCAGATCACCAAAGCCGGCTCTTGCTGCAATACAGCTATGGCGATGATGGGTTGCATAGTTATAAGTTAATGCACTGGAGTGCTCCCACTCACCTGCATAAAAAACTCGGTCCCAGGGAACAAATACCATATCGAAAATAACCACACCAGTGGATTGGCCGTACTTACTTGAGAAGAGTGGTTTTCCATGCTCTACTTTTTCGCCAGGTCGTCCAGCAGGGCGAGCTACGATAGTGATTCCCTTGGCGTCGACTGGAATAGCGCAACAAATGGCAAAGGGAGCATCTTCTTTGCCCATATTGCGACCAGGCATGACTAAGAACTCATGCATATATGGCGCTCCAGTAACGATGGCTTTTGTACCGGAGATCACTACACCTTTAGCATCTTGAGAAACGATATGAACATAGGTATCAGGGTTGGCTTGTTCGTGTGGTTTACGCGAACGATCACCTTTTGCATCAGTCATTGCAATGCCGAGTGATAAATCTTTTTTATGAACGTGAGAGAGATATTCTGCAAATTTGGCACGATGTTCATTGCTACCATGTGCATCATCAATGCGAGCAGATACTTGAGCAATGGCATTTAATGCATCATGTGCTAGATAGCGTTGGGCACACCCGGTTTCTTGGCATAGGACTCGAATAGCCTCCAATTTATTTAAGAGGTCACCTGCAGACTCATTAATATGTAGCATTCGCGGAACAGTTTTACCATTGGAGTTGGCAAGCATCAGTGGGGCGAGTGCGGGGTTATGCACCATGTCATAAGTTACTCCCAGAGCTTGGATGCCTGGGCTCAAAGATGGTTCATCGGCTACTGATTCGATGAGTCGGCCATCTACGTAAACGACTGGCTTTAAAGCGCGCAATGACTCTTGATAATCTTTGCTGGTCATGAATGGTGTGGTGGTTTGGGTCATGGCGCCTCCTCAGAATGGTGCGAAATATATTGCATGTATGAAATAAATGATACACATTAATTAAACGCTGTTCAATAAATAAGACACATGTATAATTTAAGCATGGAACAGCTTGTAATTTCACCGCGCAATCTCCGCCAGCAAGCTCTGGCAGATGCGAAGCGTCAGCATATCTTGAATGCTGCTAAGGCGGTATTCATGGAATTTGGCTTAGACGCAGTGAGCATGCGCGAGATTGCTAAGAAGGCTGGTTATACAGCTGGCGCGATATATAGCTACTTTGCAAGCAAAGAAGATATTTATGCCGCCTTATTGACCGACTCATTGGAGCGTCTAAATGATTGCGTGAGTCAGTCTACTCAAGGCTCATCAATTGATCAGAAGGTTGATGCCAAAAAAACTATATTAGAGTTACGCAAAAGCGCTTTAGCTTTCTACCAATTTTATAGAGACAATCCTCGCGACTTGGATCTAGGTTTTTATCTTTTTCAAGGCCTTAAGCCAAGAGGTTTAAGCGGTACCTTGGACCAAGCGCTAAATAAGCGCTTACGAGATGCTATGCACCCCCAAGAAATCGCTTTGAAGAAATTGGGATTTAGTAAAAAAGAGATTGATACAGAGCTCACTGCAACCTTTGCCCATATTGTTGGGGTCTTGCTGCTAAACCATACTGGCCGTATCCGGATGTTTGGTAAAGGTGCTGATGAGTTGATTAATCATTATCTTGACCAGCTTGCATTGCGCTTACCAAAAAACAAATAAAGGTAATCTCATGTTTAATCAAGACACAAGCGCTCTCATTTTGATTGACTATCAAACACGACTCTTGCCTAGCATTCAGGATGGGGAAAATGCAGTTGCATGCGCAATATTTTTAGCGCAAGTGGCAAAGCATCTAGAGATTCCTGTTTTTGGAACCGAGCAAAATCCAGTAGGCCTTGGTCATAATGATGGGCGCATTAAGGTACATTGCGACCAAACTTTTCTAAAGTTTTCTTTTGATGCCTCTGCTGATGGCTTGGCTAAATGTATTCAGGCAAAAGGTCCACAGATAAATCAGTTAATTTTGGGTGGATGTGAGACCCATGTGTGCCTCATGCAATCAGCTCTAGGTTTGCAAGAGAACGGTTTTGAGGTGGGTGTTGTGGCTGAGGCATGTGGCAGTCGTAAGGATGGTGATAAGGAATTAGCGCTTGAGCGCTTAAAGCAGCATGGGATTCAAATACTGAGCCCCGAAATCATTGCATTCGAATGGCTGCGCTCTTCTGACCATCCCCAGTTCAAAAAAATTTTGCAATTAATTAAAAATCGTAGCTAATCAAATTTAGAAGTTAAACGAAAATTTGCCGTAAACCGACCAGTTATATTCTTGGTAGGTTTGAACTACTTGCTTACTTGCACCTATGGCAATTAAAAAATCTTTATTAAAGCGGTGCGTCACCATTGCATCAATCGGCACAAACCATCCACCACCAGCAGTGTTGTAGTACACGCCGTTTTCATCCCAAAGACGTATCTGAGTATTTGGCGTGATATTAAATCCAAGGGTGGGGTACAGACCCAGTCTACGCAGTGGAGGGGGTTGATTGGAAAGCGGTGTGCCACTTGCTGCAAATCCGTATAAGTAGCGCATCAGAGGTGAAAAGTCGTTCAACAGTGCATGACTCCCCTCCACGGATTGAAAGACCTGCCCTACCTGCGGTCCAAGAGTCCACTGACCATTGTTTCCGAATGGAAATATGATTCGTCCACCTAGGGTGCCTCCCCAGTTCTCCAAAAATCCAGGGTGATTGCCCCAAACAGTCAGCATAGTATTGCCCGCGGAATAGCTTCCGGATGTCTGATTTATTTCGGATGGACCGTAATTTGCTACATAGGAGGTATCAAGGCGCAAAGTGCCGCGCCAGTTATCGAGCGCTGCTGGTTGGTAGTAACGTAATCTAAGTGTATTGCTGTAATCGCCTGAGCCTTGGTAGTCGTGATATCCCCAGAATTCCAGAATATGCTGGCTAGAGAAGGGATTTGGATCAGACTGCAGCCCTAAAAAGCCATTAGTTGGCTTGCCATCATCTGCCCAACTTGGAAATGCAGACAAGCAAAGCAATAAGCAGAAGAAGGACGGCAATATTTTCATATAGGCTTTAATATTAAATTATTAGAAACCCTATAGAGAGAATATGGAACACACTGTCTTAGTTACTGGCGCTACCGCTGGATTCGGTGAGGCCACAGCCCGCCGGTTTTTGGCTCATGGCCACAAGGTGATTGCTTTAGGAAGAAGGGTCGAGCGCCTGGAGGCACTCAAGGCATCACTTCCAACAGAGCAACAAAAAAAATTATTGACCTTAGCCGCTGACGTATGCGATAGCGCAGCGATTGAAAAAATGGCTGCTAGCTTGCCTTCAGATTTTGCCATCGTGACTATCTTGGTCAACAATGCCGGTCTAGCTCTAGGTCTGGAGCCTGCACATCAAGCTCATCTATCGGATTGGGATCGGATGATTGATACCAACATTAAAGGCTTGGTTCATATGACGCGCGCATTTTTACCTGGCATGGTTGAGCGCAAGTGTGGGCATGTGATTAATTTGGGCTCAGTAGCGGCAAACTACCCCTATCCTGGTGGTAATGTGTATGGTGGTACAAAGGCATTTGTGAAGCAATTTAGCTTGAATTTGCGTGCTGATTTGGTTGGTACTCCGGTTCGTGTTACTTGCATAGAGCCTGGTATGTGTTCTGGTACTGAATTCTCCAATGTGCGCTTTAAAGGGGATGATGCCAAAGCAGAAACGGTTTATACCGGAGTGAAAGCCTTAAGCGCGGACGATGTTGCCGAAGCTATTTTTTGGTCTGCCACTTTGCCTAGTCATATGAACATTAACGTATTAGAGGTGATGCCAGTGCAACAAGCCTTCAATCCATTTAATGTTTATCGTACAAAGGCCTAAGCCCTCCTAAGGTTTAGGCTTCCATTGATAAAACTTGGGGTAGTGGCGTAGTACAGCCGCTCCGTCAAAATCCCAGGATTTACAAGTACCTAAATAGAGTGGTGGTTTATTTTCATCGGCATCAAACAGCGCGCCGGGTACTGCCTGAAAGGCTGCTGTCGCCATGCTGGCGAGTAACTCTCTCAAGTGTGTGCAGCCCTTGATGCCGCCTAGGTGAAGCTCAATCGTTTTTCTCCAGCCCTTGCCAAGTCTTGCGCCAATCAGGCTATCCATAGGGGGAATTACTTCTGGACATTCGGGATGGGGGTGGCTATCCATGGCAACTTCAATCGCCTGAATAACCAATTCCTGATTTACGGTCAGTCGAATCCACATATCGTGGATTGCTTGGCCCGGCTCCCACTGAATAGTGCCGGTGTTAAATACATGTGATTTGGTATCAACTAAATGTGCTTCGATATCCCACAGGCCATCTTCACGTGCATAGCCATTTAAGCTGATTGTGCGCTGATGCAGTGGGGAGCGAGGTGAGGGGGTGGGAAGCATTCGATCTTTCAGCATTCAATAGATGATTGGTTTAATGGCAAATTTGCTTCAATGATAATCAGATACTCTCCAATTGAAACCCCTGTAGTATCCTTCCCGATATATGGCAAAACCAATTTCCTTAGAAAAAATTCTATTTAGCCAAGGCTTTGGAACGAGACGCTACTGCAGTGACTTGGTCTATGCAGATTTAGTGAAGGTCAATGGAGAGTTGGCGCAAGACCCTGAGGAGCGTTTATCAACTGAAGGTTTGATATTAAATGTCGAGGGTCGGGATTGGGAGTTTCATGAAAAAGCCTATATCGCTTTTAATAAGCCCCCTAACTATGAGTGCTCACATAAGGCAACTCACCACCCTAGTGTGTATGGTTTATTACCAAGGCCTTTTGTCGAGCGTGGCTTGCAATGTGTAGGAAGGCTGGATTACGATACGACAGGTCTTTTGTTAATTTCAGATGATGGGCAATTTATTCATAAGATGACCAGTCCGAAGAAAAATATCGGCAAGGTGTATGAAATTACTACTCCAGAACCCATAACGCAAAAGCAAATAGATCACTTGCTCAATGGCGTCGTGTTGGATGATGATCCTAAGCCATGTTTTGCGACAGCTTGTCGACAGCTCGATGAACGAAAGCTGGCTATGACTATAGTAGAAGGGCGCTATCACCAGGTGAAGCGGATGATGGCAGCCGTTGGAAATCATGTGGCCAAACTTCATCGCACTGAGATCGGTCAATACTGCATGCCAGGTGATTTGGCCCAAGGGGAGTGGCGCTGGCTTTACCCAGACGATTTGCTTAGGCTAGCTAAAAGCGTGGATGCTTAAAGCTAGCCGTGCAGCTTAATGCTCTTCTTCGCCATCCTCAGACGTCATGCTCATTAAGATAGTGGCTAACAGACCATAAACCACTTCAGTTGAGATCATGCCATCTTCATCTAGCTCGTCAATCAGATCATTTAAACAATCTTCTGTTGGTTCGTTGAGCAGTGTCATGGCGCATTCACACCCATAGTCGAAGTCTTCGTCGTTTTGGGTTTGATTGTCGTTTGTCATGTTTATCCTCTGTAGAAGCTTGAGCATAGCAAAGAAAAAAAGATGCCGTGCTTCATTCTACTAAGTGTGGATATTGATCCTTAAAATATGCTGCACAGCAATATTTTTCGAGGCACTTTTTAATTTGCTATTTCAGTAGAGGCCGAGAGTTAAATCTGTTTTAATAAAGCCTTTAATACTATTCTGGGAGCGACATGAGTTCCAATACTCTGGCTAAGAAAAAACTACCCTTTTATCGGGTTCTCTATTTTCAGGTGATATTTGCAGTCATCACCGGCGTACTGCTCGGTCACTTTTACCCTGAATTGGGTGTGGCGATGAAGCCTTGGGGCGATGCCTTTATCAAGGCAATCAAAATGCTCATTTCCCCAATTATTTTCTGTACTGTCGTGCTCGGTATTGCTGGCATGGAAGACATGAAGAAGGTCGGCAAAACGGGTGGCCTGGCCCTCTTGTACTTCGAAATCGTCAGTAGCCTTGCCTTGATCATTGGTTTAATGGTGGTCAACATTCTCCAGCCTGGCGTTGGAATGAACATTGATCCAGCAAGCATTGATACCAAAGGTATTGCTGCCTATACAGGCCCTGGAAAGTTGGGCACTACTACTGACTTTTTAATCAACATCATTCCTAATACCGCTGTTGAGGCTTTTGCCAAAGGCGAGATTTTGCAAGTATTGTTCATTGCCGTTTTATTCGGCTTTGCCTTGCATCGCTTTGGTGGGCGCGGCACGCTGGTATTTGATATGGTGGAAAAAACATCCCATGTGCTGTTTGACATGATTGGTTTCATCATGAAGTTTGCCCCAGTAGGTGCTTTTGGTGCAATGGCATTTACGATTGGTAATTACGGCATTGTTTCCCTCTTCTCCTTGGGTAAATTAATGGGGTCTTTTTATCTGACCTGCTTATTGTTTATCTTTATTGTTTTAGGTCTTATTGCTCGCTTTAATGGATTTAGTATCTTTAAATTCGTGCGTTACATTAAAGAAGAGCTTCTAATCGTATTGGGAACTTCCTCTTCAGAATCTGTCTTGCCACGCATGATGGAAAAAATGGAAAACCTCGGTGCTAATAAAACTTGTGTTGGATTAGTCATTCCAACGGGTTATTCCTTTAACCTCGATGGCACTTCGATCTACCTGACGATGGCGGCGGTATTTATTGCTCAAGCAACGGATACGCAAATGTCGCTGACTCAACAGCTCACCATGCTTTTGGTATTGCTTTTGACTTCAAAAGGGGCAGCAGGGGTAACTGGTAGTGGCTTTATTGTCTTGGCCGCTACTTTATCCGCCGTTGGAAATCTACCTGTTGCTGGTTTGGCATTGATTCTGGGTATCGATCGCTTTATGTCTGAAGCGCGTGCTTTAACTAACTTGGTTGGTAACGGTGTGGCTACGATTGTGGTTGCCAACTGGACTGGCGAGTTAGATAAAAATATTCTCAAGAATCGCCTGGATAATCCATCCTGGGTGGCTGCGCAAGACCCTGAGGTGATTTTAGATAAACAGCAAGACAAAATGGCAAGCTAATTAAGAAATACATTCTTGTGATTTAAAAAACCACTCTTCGGGGTGGTTTTTTATTGCCTTGAGCTAGCAGATTTGTAGTTCTGGCATAGATTGAATGCTCAGTAGTTGGCATGCGCTTTCGGGGGTGGCATCGAGCCAGGCATTAAACAGTTCTGGGCGCAAAGGTACAACAGTGCGTTTTTCCTCCTCTGGCTTGTGAAAGCGCTGCATCACTGGATGGTCGTTGGCATTAATGGTGAGCATGGAAAAAGACACAATCAACTCGCCTGTATCTGGCTCAGTCCAGGTATCCCAAATCGAGGCAATTGCCATTGGCTCACCATTGACTTGCCTAATACCTGTGCGGACCGCTTTACCGGTTTCATAGCAAGGCTCATAAAATTGATCTGCCAGAGCAAGGGCGTAATGTCTACTCTTCCAGGCAGCACGATAGGATGGTTTCTCATCCACAGTTTCTGCGCGTGCGTTATAGGTATGTCTACCAAAATTTTCTTCTTTAGCCCATGAGGGCAGCAATCCAAATCGCGCCATCCCAATAGCAGAGCGATTGGTTTGATGGCTGCGTAGAATGATCGGGCCAGGATGGGTAGGAAAGACGTCACACGCTTGTGTCTTGGGCAATTCCAAATCAAAAGTAGTTTTGACCCAGTCTGCGTTGGCAGTGGTGAGATATTGAACGCACATCGCTAAATTCTACAGATGATTGATGGGGGAGGTGCCAAGTTGGTTTCGCCATATAGTCCTGTTACTATAAGGTATCTATATCAAAAAGAATGAAAATATGACCTCTATCAACATTCGTTTTATTGTGGCATCTTTGTTGGCTGCAGCGTGCATAGCCAGCGCTCATGGACAGGCACTCCCCATTAATGCAGCTGCTTCTGTAAATGGTTTGATTATTACCAATGACATGGTTGAGCAGGGTATTCAGACTGCGCTTGCCCAAGGCCAAAAAGATTCACCTGATTTGCGTAATGCAGTTTTGAGTAGGTTGATTGAAGTCTCGCTGCTTGCCCAGCAAGCCGATAAAGATGGTTTAGCCAATTCTGATAAAGCTAATATTCAGCTTGCATTAATGCGTCAGAATTATTTAGCTGAATTAGAGCTATCAAATTACCTTGCCCAGCACCCTGTTACCGATGAGGATGTTAAGGCTGAGTACGACCGCGAGATTGCATCGCTCGGCCCACGTGGTGAGATTGTTCAGTACAAAGTATCGGATATCGCAGTTGCTACTGAGGCTGAAGCCCAGGCAGCCTTAGCCAGAATTAAAAAAGGGGAGCCCTTTGCAAAGGTGGCCAGTAGTGTTTCATTAGCACCCAACAAGAAAGATGGCGGAGCGATAGGTTGGATCCAAGCTGGGCAAACCTTACCGCAAATTGCGAGTGTACTGACCACTCTCTCTAAAGGCCAGGTATCACCTGAGCCTATCAAAATGCCAGAAGGGTATTACTTGGTTAAATTAGAAGATAAAAAAACCAGCAAGCCACCTACATTTGAAGCGGCTAAAACAGCGATTCGAGCCGGTCTCATCCAAAAAAGACAGTATGACTACCTAACCCAAATTCGTCAGAACGCCAATATCGTAGTTCAGTAGACAGCTGCAGTATTTAAAAAGCCCCGTTGCTGGGGCTTTTTTTATTAGGCCTCTAGGATGACAAATTCACCTAAAGAAATGCGCTCTCGAAATTGAGAGAAGGAAAAGTAGGCTTTAATAGCTGATGTGCTGATTACTTCAATTTTGCCATCGGGAGTGAGGATAGCTGGATACTCACCCTCCATGAAAAATAATGGCTGATTTCCTTCATCTGTGGACGCCGCAAGCTCTTGGGCTTTCATAAACAGGCTTTTGGTAATTTTGATACGCATACCGTATCTTAATGAACCGCTGTCAATTTAGTACCACTACCAGTGAGAGTTTTTCTATACTAAATCATTGCATATAACTGGGTTGGATTTGAGTAATTCTAGGCAGTATTGCTTGAGGTGCTGGTGGCCTGTAACCCAACGAACTATGGGGCCTTACTTGGTTATAGTGCTGTCGCCATTGCTCTACTAAAACCTTGACTTCCTTCAGGTTGTAGAAGATCTCCCCATTAAGAAGCTCATCTCGAAGAGTGCCATTAAAACTTTCACAAAAGCCATTCTCCCAGGGCGAACCGGGTTCAATGTAAGCAGTTTGAACTCCAATCTCTTTTAACCAATCCCGCAATACTTGGGCTACAAACTCGGGGCCATTGTCCGATCGAATATATTTTGGGATGCCATGGATGACCATGGTATCGGCTAGTTGTTCAATCACTTCTTTAGATCCAATACGCAGTGCGCAGTGGATCACTAGGCAGATTCTTGTAAATTCATCAATCATGGTGAGCATCCTGATTTTTCGCCCATAAGCATCCCGAACAAAGACAAAGTCATAACTCCAGACATGGTTTGGATATTGCGCTCGCAGGCGCAGGCAACTGCCGTCGTTTAACCAAAGCCGCCCTTTAGGGGTTTGTTTTTCGGGCACCTTAAGACCCTCTTGCCGCCAGATGCGTTTGACCCGCTCCTGCGTAGCCCTTTGCCAACCTGCGTTGCGCATGAGGGCGGCTACGGTTCGATAGCCGTATCTGCCATAGGTGCAAGCTAAGCGGATGATCTCCGCCCTAAAGGGCTCTTCATCATCATGCGGCAATGGCATATACCGATAGGCTGTTCGCGATAGCCCCACCAAACTGCAGGCAGACCGCTCAGAGATCTGGTGGCGATCCATGAGTAGCTGCGCTGCATTTTTACGCTTAGTGGGGCTTAGAAGTTTCCCTTGATGACTTCTTGGAGCATGACCTCTCGTAAGGAGAGGTCAGCTACCAACTTCTTGAGCCTAGCGTTCTCTTGCTCTAAATCTTTGAGCTTCTTGGCTTGGTCCGCCTTCATACCGCCGTACATCTTGCGCCAGCGATAGTAGCTTTGGACGGTAATGGACAAAGACTTGCAGGCCTCTTCTAAGGTCTTGCCGTTAGCAGTTAAGACCTCAATCTGTCTCAGCAGGGAAACGATTTGCTCGGGTTTAAAACGCGCGCCATGTTTGGCCATAGTACAACTCCTTTTTAAGTAAAAGATTATCAAAATCTCTCACTTGGAGTGGTACTAAAAATCAACGCGGGTCATTAAGTTCCTGAATATAGTTAGAAATTCTGATGTGCACACTTTTTAAATGCTATGCACCAATTTGGAACTTACTGATTGCAGATGCCCAATTATTCCGCAGGCATTACCGTAACGGCTACATTCATTTTGTGATCAGCGCCACCATGAATAACGCCTTTAATTGGAGAAACGTCACCATAGTCCCTGCCTTGAGCTAAGTGCACATAATCTTCACCTGGGGAGTCAATACCCCAGCGATTATTAGTTGGGTCAAGATCACACCAAAACCCCGAAGTAAGCTGGCCCTGATCATTTAAGCGGGGAATGTAAACAGCTGCCCAAGCATGCGAGGCGTCCCCACCAATTAAGCGCGGTTGACCGGGCGGTGGATTGGTAAGGATATAGCCACTGATGTATTTGGTGGGCAGACCAAGATTGCGCAAGCTGGCAATCAGTATGTGCGAAAAATCTTGGCATACCCCCTCACGCTTTTTGAGTGCTTCATGAGCTGGAGTATCAATATCAGTACTTTTGCTCACGTAATGAAATTCGCTATGGATGCGTCGCATCAGGTCGATAGCTGCTTCCAAAATAGGTCTGTTAGGAGTGAAATTTACTCTTGCGAATTCGGCAAACTCAGATCTGATGGGGGCAAAAGGGGAGGCAAATAAAAACTCTGAAGCAGCATCCCAACGGGTGCCCGATTGATACCTAAAGTATTCTCGTACCGCTTCCCAGCTCGGTGTCTTGTTTGGGTCTGGCGCTTGGGTCTGGCGGGGTAATGTTTCGACCAGGGATTGAACGGAGATGGTTAATTCACGATGTCGATTTTGGAGAGAAAAAAAATCACATACATTGCCATAGTTATCAATGCTTTGATCTTGCCACGCCGGCGATGGATCAATATGGATATTTGATTTCAGGATTTTCTGAGTACTTGTTTCAGCAGGTTTTAGATGGGCAAGATGTTGCGCAATCTCGACGTTGGGATCGTAGCTATAGTGGGTATCGTGGGTAATTTCGAGCAGCATAATATGGACTAGGTTTGTACTCGATAGTTATTCTGATGAATCAAATTAAAGTAACGCGCACTAATTTCATCCGACACA
>Ga0364887_10072_pt1 | contig 72683 bp, 60 predicted proteins | sample ExccelJu500001D4_4_FD_206924 | JGI IMG/M metagenome (GOLD analysis project Ga0364887, IMG submission 206924) | Enriched cells from Trout Bog Lake Hypolimnion, Wisconsin, USA - BchlTB.July23.5000.01.D4 | ecosystem: Environmental > Aquatic > Freshwater > Lake > Hypolimnion/Profundal zone | place...
TTTCCAAAATAGCAACAGGTCCTACTGTTGCGTTGTGTGCAAATAGCACATCTCCATTCCTTGCAACTCCCTTCTTGAATTGTTTTGCTTTATCAGGAGTAAGATACTTGCACTCGTCGAACCTAACATAACCACCTGCAAAGTTATTTGCGGATATATAAGGCACACCTTCATTGACAAATTCTTCTGCACGTGGGTATAAACCACCGTGATTGCCGTCAAGATGGCCTAAAAGAACCTTCTTTTCCAGTAACTCATCAATAGTAAAGACTTCCCATTCTTCGGGTATCAACCCAAGAGAAGTGTGTTTATAGCCAGGCTTATGTGTTTGTTGTTTAGTCATTTTATCATTCATTAGCTTAGGCTAAAAGTCTTTGCGTTATTAAAGTGTTTGTTCTCCCCATATTGCACATAGCCAAGCTGGTTAGTAAGCATTTGTGTCTTGCCTATTGTAAAGTCAGGTGTATTGTAGTGCGTATGTCCATACAGCCAGCAGTCCACACCTGAGCCTTCTATAAAGTCGTGCATTTCTATGGCAAATGCCTCATTCAGCACATCTCCTTTATACTTAGGCGGGTAGTTCAACAGCGTAGGTACATGGTGGGTAAGTACTACCTTGTGCTTTGCTTTACTGCTAGTTACTGCCTGCTCTACAAACTGCTTAGCCTGCGCATGCAGCAAGTTATATTCTGCTATGCGCAGCCTATTATCCCCACTCTTTATTACCTTAAAATCATTCATAGCACGGTTTACTTCCCATTCATTGGCTGGGCTTATATGGCTCCACAGTGTGCTACATATAAGGTCTGTATCACCAAGGTTAATACAAGTGTTATTTACCAGAAACACATTATCCCTTACAGCTTCATTCAGTGTACCACTTCTGGTGCTAATATCACTATGGTAGTACTCATGGTTGCCAGGTATCCAGTATGCTGCTTTGTAATTAGCAGCCACATAGTCTAAGAAGTCGTTGTGCTGTCCCTGCTGAGCAAACAACATTATATCTCCACCAAGCAGCAATATATCCCCCTTTACCGCCAGTGGGTATTTACTTATCCATTTGCAGTTCATGTCAAATTCCAGATGCAGATCAGAGCAGTATTGTATGGTCATATTTTTACGTAGTTGTTGTCTCGCTTATCTATGTAATACCTATTGACAAATACGCCATTTAGATCTCTTATAGTTAATACATGATAGGTAATATCATAGGCAAAAAGATCATAGCTAAATACGCCATTCCATTTCTTATTTTCTATATCACATATTTTGAGGTTTCTCATTTCCATAACTATTTCCTCGATCATACCATTATCCCGATCATATAGTAACGGGTGGCCTAATTTGATAGAGTAGAAATCTACTATGTTTTCACAATTCACACCTATTAGTCTCTCCATACACCTTGTTTAAAACCCCAACTCTTTTAAGTACTCATTCATTTGCTTCTCTACACCTGCCAGTTCACCTTTCAGCCTGTTTATCTCAACCTGGGTTGCCTTAATATCTACAGGCTCTTCCTCCTCAAATGTATCTACATACCGTGGTATATTCAGGTTGTAATCATTGTCTCTAATCTCTTTGGCAGTAGCACGGTAAGCATATTTCTCTTCCACTATTTCACCTTCATCACCAGTCAGGGGCTTAGTTGCTTTATATGCCTTGTAGGTGCTTACAATCTTGTCTATATCCTGTTGGCGCAGGTTGTTTTGGTTTTTACCTGCTTCATATCCCTGGCTGGCATCTATGAATAATACATCCCTGCGCTTGCCACGTCCTTTATTAAACAGGAGTATTGCGGCGGGTATGCCCGTGCCAAAGAACAGGTTGGCAGGCAATCCTATCACTGCATCCAGGTAGTTTTCCTCAATCAGTTGCTTGCGTATCACACCCTCACTGCTGCCCCTGAACAGCACACCATGCGGCACTATTACACCTACCTTGCCCACTTCTTCATAAGCAGTTTCTATCATATGGCTTATAAAAGCATAGTCGCCCTTGCTCTTGGGCGGTATTCCACGGTGAAACCTGTTGTGCTGGTCAATAGCTGCATTTTCAGCCCCCCACTTATCCAGGCTAAATGGTGGATTGGCTACCACAATATGGAATTTCATCAGGTGGTCGCCTTCCAGTAGCTTAGGGTTATTCAGCGTATCGCCCCATTCTATATTAGCCTGGTCCAGTTCATGCAGAAACATATTCATGCGGCATAGCGCCCAGGTGCTGCCATTGTTCTCCTGCCCGTACAGGGAAAAGTTATTACTTCCCACTTCCTTAGCTACCTTAATGAGCAATGAGCCAGAGCCACAGGCAGGGTCACATATCCTGTTACCAGGTTGCGGATCCACCAGTTTAGCCAGCAGGGTAGAAACTTCACTTGGGGTATAAAATTCCCCTGCTTTTTTACCTGCATCCCCTGCAAACTTACTTATCAGGTATTCATATGCATCCCCAATAATATCATTACCTTCCAGATGAGAGGGCTGTAGATCCAGTTGGGAGAAATCAACCAGCAGGTTTTTAAGTATGGTATTACGCTCTTTTGTCTGCCCGAATATGGCCTCTGAATTGAAGGATATATTACGGAACACATTAGCCAGTTTAGTCCTGTTGGCATCTTCAAGTCCTGTCAACGCAATATCTATTACCTCTCCCAGATTATTCTCATTCCTGTTGGCATATATATATTCAAAGGTGCAATTGTCTGGCAACTGGAAACGTTCATTGCGTAAAGCCCTTTCAATACGTGTTGCATCACCTTTGTATTTATCTTCATAGAAAGCCCTTTTGTCTTTCCACACATCAGAAAGGTACTTTACAAACAGCAGTGTAAGCACATAATCTTTATACTGCGAGGGGTCAATCTTACCCCGCAGGCTATCACAAGCTTTCCATACTATTCCGTTTATCTGTGTTTGATCCATGTATATAACTTTAGCTATTTGTCAATTTGTTGATTACCGTTTCATATAATTCATTCTTCTTCCGCAAGAGTTGCAAGGTAAGGTTTATTTCCATATTATTCAGGTTATACATTGCAGCAATTTTAGCCTGTAAGAGTAAGGGTAATATTGGTACTATAAATTCCCCCAATTCATCCTTACGTATAGATTTTATATTAGTACCTAACCCAAACTGCTGAAAGTAGGATTGGCTTTTAGAGTGGTTAATATAGGCCACCAGAAATTCAGGCAGTACTTTACTTTTATCAGGTGTTATCACAAAAAAGGTAGAGGATGCAATTGCTGGCCCATACTCATTATGATAGCCCCATGCAAAATTATTGTTGCCCTTACCTGCAAATATTATATCTCCATCATTCAGTAATTGTGACGTACTTTTAATATCCTCTTTCAGGAATGTATCAGGATTGGCAATAAGGTTTCCGCTATCATCAAACTGCCTTACCTGAAGATATGGAATACCAATACCAGCGGTAAGCTGGGAGTAATACCCGAACCTTATTTGTGATATGTCTCTTAATAGTGCCTGCATTTTATTTTGTACATCGATTACAAAGCTACTAATTTTTATGATGCAAAAGTATTATTTGAAAAAGATTTATTTTGCTTATTTGACATTAGCCTATAATCCACCCGTTAACGCTATATAATAATAACCCTGGGATGCCTTTGGAAAAATATTCAGCCAGCAGGTGGGGCAGTCAGGATAAATCCATCTTTAATCGGTTAAGTAGGTGTATTTGGGTAGCTGATAGTGACCCTGGGGCTTAGGTGAGATGCAAATAATGCTATATATAGTAGTTGGGAAGAAAGAGAATTTGAAGTGTTCAGTATAAGGAAAGAGCTATCATTGCGATATATAATAAATTTATATGAAATAAGGTAGATTAATCTACAAATTAATCTATGGTACTATATAGAGGAATTAGATTTTTTTGTCGATTTTTTACCTATAATAGTTTCAAGGATAAGATTTCATCTGGCAATGTTCTTTCTATCTCACCATTGATAAGATAATACATATCTTTCTCACCGTTATAACTTTTGTTGACACTTGTAACATTGGTAAAGCACTTTTCAAATTCAATATATGTCGTTTTCTTCTTCTTATCTAAATCATCAACAGAGCCAATTTTAGGAAGAAATTGGAAGACCTTATTTGTTATGAGTGGATCGTTAGTTTTTAGAAATTGAATGCATTGAAAGATTGAGTTAATTAGGCTCTCATTAATATTTTTGTACTCATCTCTATGTATAAGCTTTTGTCCTTTATAATTTGTGACAATATTTGGTGTTATCATATCAATGAATTGCCTCCTGTATAAATTTAAAAGAGTGTAACTCTCTATCTTATCTTCATTATTTTCAATAAATGTAATATTTGCAGATTGCAATGAACATGCAAGTATATAGTCTTCTTTAATAAGTTCTGTTACCCTGCCTTGGCTACAATTCGTTACGTAAATGTTGACAAGTTCCTTCACGAAAAAGGGTAAGGATTTTAGTTGAGCTATATTATAGTTAACATTATTATATTTAATAATATGTTGCGCTGTTATCTCTCTATGAGATTGTTCATATTCTAAAGATTCCAACAAGACTGAAATTGCTTCAATTAAACTAAGTTTACATGCTTTGATAATAGTGTCTTCGTTTATTAAATTTTTAAGAATATTAAAAATTTCAGCCTTATTAATTTTGATGACTTTTCTATTTATTGATGTGTAAGTGACCTCCCTAAGTGACGCATTGGTAAATTGATTATTTAAAGCGGCCCAAAGTATATATGGGGATAGACCTTTCCCATATGAATAGTTATTCATTACCAAAAGGTTCTGACTATCGCCAACTATGTAATCAGTAAGAGTTGGGTATTGATAATCTGAATTTGGATTTCCATCACTCAACTTTTGAATTGAAAGCGATTTCCGTTCTTTCAAGCGATCATATGTTTGAACAAGGGAATTATAGTACTCATTTTGGGATTTATGCACTTCATTTTTCTTTTTACTCAAATCTAATTCTGGTAAAAGTAACTTACTCGCCTCCAAATCTATTATACAATCGGGCTCGGGCATAAAAACATGAACCTGGCCGATTTTTCGTACTCTGGCCATTGATTGAATAATTGAAGGTAAACCATCGCTGAAAATTCCATATTGAGTGTTTTTACATTTTATACAAGGCATAATAATAATGAAAACTGAATTATTATCCTGGATGTCAATTCCAGTTTTAAATTTTGTTCCCATATTAGACCTATCTTGAATGAAAGGTTTGTCACTATCAGACGTAATTATATTAGGCCTTAATGATTTTATAGCATTGATTAAATCTGGCGCATTTGAATTTGCATTTAAATTATTAAGTTTATCAGTTATGCTTTTATTGCCAGTAAGAATATTGATAGTTTTGCCCTTGTTTGTTTCTAGTATTTTAATTATATTATTTAATGGTAATAAATTTTCACCAGAGTAACCCATTTCAGTAATATGCAAGTATAATGATACAGGCTGCGCAATTTTCAATCTCGGAGTTTCATAAATGTTAATAATATTATTAGTAAGAGATGCTATATATTGTATTACAGGTAATGATGCAGGTGTATAAGTTGCACTTGAAATATATGCTTTATGGACTATTCCTTCCCAATCCACCAGATTTGGAACAAAGTTTGAATCGAAATTGTGAATTGAATCATGTATCTCATCAAAGAAAAGCACTACTTTTTTACCTTTTACTTTACAATTACTTATAATGTCAGATAGATAATTGCGTTTGTTTTTACCTTGGTCAAATGCATTTTCTCCCGGGTTTTGTAATATGCAATTTATTGTCATTACATGAATGTTGTGGTCTAAGTACTTTGGATAAATTCTATCTATATTATAACCTTTCGTCTTTTTGGCTTTCTCAATAGTGTTATCCAAATTGTTATAATCAAATGGATTTAATCCCAATTCCCTTAAATTATCACAATCCTTTTCAACCAGCTTTTTGTATGGACTCAGAACTATAACTACATAGCCTTCTTTTGAATATTTTTCAATAAGTGTTTATTCCGATGAAAGTGAGCCACTATTCCGCACAAAGTGAGCCAGTGGTTTTTTGATGTAAAAGCTGGTATCAAAAGTAGTTATTTTTCTTTTTTTCTTAATGATTTTCCTTCGAGTTCTATACGGTGAGCGCTGGCTGTCAATCTGTCCATTATAGCATCAGCGAGGGTAGGCTCCTTCATATATTCGAACCAGTTTTTGACGGGCAATTGGGAGGTAATAATGGTTGAAGCCTTTGCGTACCTGTCTTCGAGTATCTGTAATATTGTCAGCTTTATGTTGTTGTCAAGTGGTTGTAAACCAAAGTCATCAAGGATGATCAAATGGGCTTTGGCGACCTGGTTAAGCCATTTAATATAAGTTCCATCAAGTCTGGCGGTGGCAAGTGCTTCGATAAAGCGGTTCATGCCAAAGTAAAGGGTTCGATACCCCAGGGAACATGCTTGTCTGCCAATAGCGCAGGCAATATAGCTTTTGCCGCATCCGGTGGCTCCTGTGATGAGGATATTTTCCGACTTTTCGATAAAGGAGCAGTCGCAAAGCTGTAGTAATTGTTCTTTTGTCAGCCCCGCACGTGTGGGGCTGACATGGATTTGTTCGGGCAATGCATGGAAGCGGATCCGGGCACGCTGCAGGAGCATTTGTGTTTTAGCGGTCTGCCTTTGCAGTACTTCTGCCTCTGCAAGTAAGGCTATCATTTCATGTGCGCCGGGCTGCTGGTGTACCGGCAAGCCACAGGCTATCCGGTAGCGTTGCTCCATTCCCGGCAATTTAAGCTCTCTGAGCTGTTGTAATGTGCTTTCTGTATTCATAAACTATTCTATTTTAGCTTCTTAATTGATTACTGGTTATTGATAGGCTTCAGCGCCACGTATATTTTCATGTTGTGGTATGTCAAATAGGCCTGGCTGAACGGGTTGCTTGTCAAGGTTGTTTTGAAGGATATTATTAACTATTCCGTAGTTGTACTTGCCGCCCTGCAAAGCCCGGCAGCAGGCAGCTTCAAGGCGGGCGGTGCCATAGGCTGTTTTGAGCCGCAGCACACCGAGGCAGCCTTTATAAGTCTGTTCGGTAAAATGACGGGCATCAAGCATATGCCCGATATACTGAGCAGTAAATGGACCTGTGTTTTTAGCCCATGTTCTGAAGTACTGCGGATCCCAGCCTTGCTGCTCAGCATAATGCTGATGTTTTTCTGGCATGTGTTGCTTTTCAGTGCTATAGGTATGTGCTTTATATATTCGCTTGTGGATGGCTATACGGGTGTGCTGATCATAGATCTCTACAGTTGCACTGTCGTAAACCGCTATTACGTTTTTGCCAATGTATTGATAAGGCACACTGTAATAGGTGGTGTTTTCGCCAAGTAGAATATGGTAATTCTTCTGCACTTTTGCCGTTACCCTGTGTTTTAGCTCGTAGGGCATTGCAGGCAATGGCTGTAGCAGTGGTTTTTCCTCACTCAAAAACCTGTCGCGCCGGCAACTTTCCTTTTTCTGGAATGGACGACACATGTATTCGTTAAGCAGGTTAGTGATCCGGTTATTAAGTCCATTTAAACTATAGAAAGTTTCATTGCGAAGCCTGGCATACACCCGCTGGTAGATAAAATTCACCTCGCTTTCCACAGGCGCTTTGTCTTTGGGTTTACGTACCCTGGCTGCTGTCAGGGCAATGCTATTGTGCAGCGCCCATTGTTGCAGGGTGTCTGTAAATACCGGTTCATAACGGCAGCTTTTGGTAACTGCCGTTTTCATATTGTCGCATTTGAGGCAATATGGAACACCCTCAAACCAGCTCAGACAAGCATTGAGCGCCTCTATTACACTTGGCTGGGAGCCGTCGCGTAGCGCTATAGCGTAGCTATAGCCGCTGTAAGGCAGTACTGCCACAAAAACAACACATTTAACCTCCGCTCCCGTTTCCCTGTCCAGATAGGAAAGCATATCACCGGCAAAATCAACCATCATCATTTCTGCGGGTTTGTAGCTAAAATGCATTGTAGCCTGCTCCAGCAGCCGATGGTGACTAAAAAGCTCACAAAAACGGCTGTATTCATATCCATCCGGGCATTCTTTGCGGTATTCTTCCCATAAAAGCTGAAGTGTTACTCCGGTTCGACCCAATTCTGCAACAAAATACTTGGTGCGTTGTTCAAAATCGCTGCGACGAACATCTGGTTTGCGCTGCTGGCTTGTTGCATATACAAGCCTGTCAAGGGCTTCATCACTCAGAGCCTGCAATTGTTCATAGCTCTGACCACTGGCCTGTAACCGTTCGCGGTATTGTTTGACCGTATTGCGGGAGAGCTGCAGCTCTCCCGCAATACGGCGTTCGGACAATTTCCTCCCCAATAACTGGAGTATCATTCTGATTTGTTGCATAATAAGCAGTTTGTTTGCCATATTCTGATCTTTTTACCAGATCAGACAGCTATTAACCGCTTTTACATCTAAAACCATTGGCTCACTTTGCCCGGAATCCATACTCAAAACAGGTGGCTCACTTATGCCGGAATGTCAGTCATCTATCCCCCAAAAAATGGCTCACTTTGCCCGGAATCAAAACCCAAAACAAGGTGGCTCACTTATGCCGGAATGTCAGTCACCAAATCCGATCACATGTTCTGTTTTGGCAACCAATCTCCGGTTTTCACCCGAAAATTTACCACTAAAAAAAGGTGGCTCACTTTCATCGGATTGGTGGCTCACTTTGGGTGGAATCGGTGGCTCACTTTGCTCCGGAATACTCAAATAGCTTATAACATGCTGTTGTTTTACCCTTACCAACCTGAATATTGAAAACTACTGCTTCCTTTTTATTATGGTCAATATTACTTAAATGATTCTCAACTGATAACCATTCATCATTTGCAAGTGGAATAATTTGCTTTCTTGCTTCATATCCATTTCTCGCAAATATTTCTACAGGGATCTTGAAATAGTCTATTTCTCTTTCAATTGTGTTTACGTTTATTGGGGTTGTTTTTAATGGAATTTTTATTTTCTGTGCCATATCATTTGATTTTATGACAAAGCTCACAGAATCAACAAACAAAACAGGTACGAATTAGGTACACGTATATTTATAATATTAATAGATAATTTGTTTTGTGGTTTACTAATCCTTCTTGAATGGCGGAAAAGTGAATCTTAAATCAGGGTCTGGCCTTTTTCCTTCATCATCAATTTGGCGCATATATTTTTCGAAAGTATTCTCTTTAAGTTGTAAGCCGTTGCTATCTCTAAAGTGTTTGTGAATGAACTGATCCAGTAGTTTCTTATCAACATCTATAAAAGACGGATTTCCATCTTGCCCATTTCTCAAGTCAAAAAATAGCTGGGCCAATAAATTTTTCTTTGCACGCCATTTAATAGTGATGGAATCTGACAATGGGTTTTCATTTTTTAACCGTTCTATTTCAGATGTTATGTGATTATTTAAATCGTTCAGTATGGTAACTAAAAAGGGATATTTAAGTGCTTCCTGAAAGCTGGACAGTTCCATTTCTATTTTGTCTATACGGCTTTTTAAAGTTGCAAGTGCCATCAATGACCTTGGTACATTGTCCTGTTCACACAATAGAAGGTCAATATCATCAATGGCCTTATACTTTTCATTTTCAAGTTTATTTGCTAAGAAGTCTTTAAAATAAAATTCATAAGAAAATCCTTGCCCGTTTTTATCTCCTTCTATACATAAAATCCATTCTTCAGTAAGGTCATAAGAAGGCTCAGAAGGATTGATAGGATGTACATCCATTGCACTATAAAAAAAGTTTGCCTTTATATCATTGAAGTGCTTCCTTTCAATGAGGTCACTAAAGAATTTGAGTGGATGTTTTGTTGCCATTACCTTATGTTTTTACAAAAATAGTAAAAGAAGGTTACCTGCCTTACCCGTTCTTAAATTCCACACTCTGGCCCTGGGTTTTAATTTTTGCTACATTAGTTCTTTCCTTGTCTCCCAGGGTTCAACTTGGTTACAGTTTTATTATTAATTCCTAATATCACGGTAAAGCTAATGAGTAGTAGGAAAGGGGGGATGGTGAATGGGTGGAGAGTGGAGAATTAACAGCATGTTTAGTATTTACTCCACACTTTATATAGGATTGGTTGCTACTTTATAAATTTATAATTGAAATTATTATGTGTAAAAAAGTTAATTTTATAATGTGTTATAAACTTTGTATTTCATTAAAAAATAACTAGTTTTAGAGAGACACTATACATTCATTAAAAAGCTTTAGTGTTTGGTGTTTTATATACAATATATCTTCTTTCATTGCTTGCATCTGAATAGGTATTATAGCATCTTATTATGGGTAATAATTTGCATTCCTCTTCCTCATAAATATGAGCGTTATGTACCTCTGCGTCCTTTGCTTGTGCCATGAAGTAAAAAGAAGGAAGCTCTTTTTACATGCTGTATTCAAGATGATGGGGGATAAGGGAACTTATCTGAGCCATCGGTGGTGCCGTGCAGGCGGGACCACCAAACCACCCTGCGGTGCTCCTGCTGTAAAGTAGCGGTATTGAACGGACGGGGAAAAGCTGAATTAAATCAGCAGGTAAACATAGAGGAGATGAGCGAAAGCGAACCAGCCGAAGAAGTAACGAAACGCGAAGATGTAAGGCAAAACCATCCTGTGCAAAGGGGATGCAAAGAGTACACCGGATACCTGATTACTGGGTGTACGCCTACCGTTATGCAGGCGGCATGAACTCTATAGTAGGCTTGAGTAGGGAACTTGGGAGAACCTGTTGACCAACACGGCAAGGCATTGCCGTGCAACGGGTAGTCGGACGAAACCATAGTAGTGAAGACGTTCCGTGAAAGCGGGAAAGAGCGAAGGGTTTCGGTCATTTAAGTGAACAAAAATCAAACAACTTACAAAGAGGATGATTAGATGGATGAACACGTAACGAGAACAATACCTATCACGCTCATGATGGTAATAGAAGCATACCAAAAAGTGAGGCGCGGAGGCAAAGCAGTAGGAATAGATAGAGAAAGTTGGGGAGATTTTGAAAAGAACCTCAACGGGAATCTTTATGTAATCTGGAACAGGCTATCGTCCGGCAGCTATCACCCATCAGCGGTAAGGACGGTGGAAATACCAAAGAAGGACGGCAAGATGCGCAAGTTAGGGATACCCACAGTACGGGACAGGATAGCCCAATGTGTAGTAAAAGACTACATGGAAGAGCGCATAGACCCTCAATTTCACAAAAGCTCGTATGGTTACCGCCCGCTCAGGAGTGGTAAAGAGGCAGTAGAGCAAGTGCGCAAGAACTGTAAGGAATATGCGTGGGTAATAGACCTGGACATATCGAAGTTCTTCGATGAAATAGACCACGAACTGATGATGAAAGGAGTAGGGGCTATGATAGAGGAAAGCTGGGTAAAGATGTATGTAAAGCGGTGGCTGGAGATGAAGATAGAACAACCAGACGGAACGTTAGCAGACAGGCAAGGGCGAGGTACACCTCAGGGAGGCGTAATCAGCCCATTACTTGCCAATATATATTTGCACTATGCGTTGGACAAATGGCTTGAACTCAAACACCCGGAAATACGATTTGCCCGCTATGCGGATGATATGGTGATACATTGCCGTACCAAAGCAGAAACGGAGCAAATATTACTGGAGATACGGGAGCGGCTGAACGAGGTCAAACTGAGGCTGAACGAGACGAAGACGAAAGTAGTATATTGCAAAGACTATAGGAGGAAGCAAAAGTACGAGCAGGTACAGTTCAATTTTCTGGGCTACAGTTTTCAGCCAAGAAACAGCAAAAGCTACCAAGGGACAGGCAACTACCTTGCCTATACAGCGGAAATAAGCAAAGAAAATCAGACAGAGATAAAAGAAGCGATAAGGGAAAGTGTGAACTGGCGGGATACGTCGATGCAGATAGAAGCGATAGCAGGCAAGCTAAACAGCAAACTGCGAGGGTGGATACACTACTTTGGGTCATACTCAAAACGAGCATTAAGAAGAACTTTGTGGGTACTGGAAAACCGCTTAATTAAGTGGATGCGTGACAAATACAAAATAACGAGTATAAGAAAGGCATACGCGAAACTAAGCGAATTGAGAAAAGAACGTCCAAGGCTATTTTATCATTGGCAGAAAGGGTATTGTTAGCATTATCAAAGAATGGCACGAGCCGTATGATGGGAGACTATCAAGTATGGATCTGTGAGAGGCTTGCGGGTGAAACTCCCGCTTGCCTACTCGGCTCTTGCCAAATTATCATCTGATGAATCGGACAATTCAAAGACATCTGAAACATAGGTTTCCATTTCAGGGAGTTGATCTGTATAATGTTTCCCACGTGTAACAAAGATTTCTACAAATGCATAAACAATGTTATTTGGTTTGATGTTGTAGGAATTATTGGATGTGGTTTTATGTTTATTCAACAAAGGTTTATTACAATAGTAATTAATGGCACTATAAGCAATTGTATCTCCTAACTCACCAGCTTTGCTAAGGTCTAAGCACCCACTTTCTTTCTTTCCCAATAATATTTTAGCAATTCCTCTATTAAAATAAGCAAACGGCTGTTTAGGATTGATCGAAATTGCTTTGTTATAATCGGCTATTGCTCCTATATCGTCTTTTAATTCATGCTTGGTATTTCCTCTATTGCAATATACTGTATCATCCTTTGGATTAATTTCAATTGCCTTGTTATAGTCTCTTAAAGCACCTCTGAAATCTTTTAGGTCAAACTTTGCAAGACCTCTGTTAAAGTAAGTAAAAGCATCCTTAGGATTAATTTCAATAGCTTTATTATAATCTGCAATAGCTCCCATATAGTTTTGTAAGCTACGCTTTGCCGCACCTCTATTGCCATAAGCATCAGAATATTGAGGATTAATTTCAATAGCCTTGTTATAATAATCTATTGCACTCCCATATTCTTGAAGTCTCAACTTAGCATTTCCTTCATTATAAAACTCAATAGCATTTTGGCTATAAGAATTAATTGAATTGAATAAAATAGCAAGTAGAAAAATGTATTTTTTCATTTTTTGTTGATTAAAATGTGAAAGTAATAAAGTATTTTGATTCATAGCAAATTTGCTATGGTGTAGGCTTGGCTTATGTATTCACTTTGACACGTGAGTAAAGCCAAATATTTTAGAGATGTACAAGGTATAACTTTATTCGGCAATAAGCTTAGGGAAATCAGGCTTGCCAAAGGTTATACCCAAGAAAGGCTCGCCAATGAATGTGATTTACCGCCATCTCAGATTAGCAGAATAGAGACAGGTGTTATCAATACAAGCCTCTCCCACATCTGTTTAATTGCCAGGATACTCAAAGTAAAACCATCTGAATTTTTTGATTTTGACTTTGACTAATAACCCAGGGTTTTATATAAAAACAGGTGCAAGTTTTTATCTCACACCTGTTACTCCTCCATATCAAAAGATAATCTTTACCAGATCTACCAAAAATTCCAACAGTCCGATAATGATGACTATAAATAGTGAGAACATGCCAAGCCTTACCAGATATACCATGATTGTATTAAAGAAATTCATTGAATTTAATTTTAAAAGTGAATAATGGAATTGGTTTAATCAAATATGGCGGCAATTACTTTTGCATTAGCTTCATCAATTACTTCATTACCGTAATTATCAAGGTAAATTCCTGTAACAGCATTTCCATAGCTATGACCCAGGGCTTCCGCAATCAAATCTTTGCTGTATCCTAATCCTTTACAGATGTTGGCCCAGGAATAGCGGGCGTAATAGGTGGTTATTACGTGATTTAATGTGAGTTGCTTAGCAATAAGCTGCAGGTATTCATTTGCTGTTTTGATACCTTGTTTAGCATCTTTTTTTTGTTTCACTAAGTTATCCCCAAATTTCAAGACAGGTAATAGGTAATAACTATTAACATTAGGCTCATAATAATTGGCTAATATATCTTTAGATATTCTGTTTAGTTTAATGCTATAAATTTTGTGGGTTTTGCTCCTGTGAAATATAATTCTATCGTTAATAATGCTTTTGGAAGTTAATTTAAAGAGGTCGGAAAAGTTTATACCAATAAGGCAAAATGAAAGTAAAAAATAGTTTCTGCTATGCCACATAGTTGTGTTTGGCTCAATTTTCATTTCTGCAATTTTCCGCATTTCCTCAACAGTTAAAGCCCTTGAAATGGTTTTTTCGGTCTTAATCTTATATTTGGTAAATGGGTAGTATTTCTGTTCAACAAGTTCCTCCTTAATTGCCTTATTATATATTGCTCTTATTTCCCGCATATAGACAGCTATAGCATTGGGTTTCATCCCATCGGCCAACATGGATTGAGTAAATTTTTGCAAAAGCTTATAATCAATGTTTTCAAATTTCAATCCGTTTTTAAAAGTAAACTTTATCAGCTTATTTTTTGCATCCCTATAGGCATTTGCATTACCAACCCTTCCGCATTTAAGAAGATTTTCAATTTCGACATTTGCAAATGATAAAAATGTAATACCAGAATTATTAGTGCTTCCTGATTCCGTTAAATCATCAACACTGTAAACTTTTTCTGCTGTCTCAAATTTTAATGCCTTTTCCTGTATTTCATTAATAGTCTGATTAATTTTCAGAGTAATTAACTTGGCGTTTGGGTGGGTACTTTTAACTTTCTGGGTTACAGGATTCCATTCATCTTTTTTGAGTTCTACATTTACAGGTACAACCTTGTGTTTCCTGTTAAAAGTGATTCTCAATTTCAGAGCAAACTTGTTATTGCCCTTTGGCGTTCTTGAATCTAAGAACAATTTGTAAGAAATAGCCATTGCATGTAGATTTGTAGCAAGGCACCTGATTAATTCTTGTCAAACACTTGTAAAACATTTGGGTCTAAAATTCATGTAATTTCTAACGACTTAAAAAGGCATAAGAAATAAAAAACCTCATAAACGCTTGTAAATAAAGCACTTATGAGGCAATTACTAAGTGGGCCCACTCGGGTTTGAACCAAGGACCCCCTGATTATGAGTCAGGTGCTCTAACCAGCTGAGCTATAGGCCCGTGACGGCTAACCGTCTAAAAAGGAGTGCAAAAGTAAACTATTTTTTTAAAAAAAGAAAATGTTATTAATTGCCCAAATCAAATCGGCATTGCCCTATTATTTGCACTTTTGCAATCACAATAAACCAAGAACCCCAAAACGCTATATTAATCAAATTACCGAATTGTCAAATTACCAAATTACCAAATTATCGAATTGCCAAATTGTCGAATTGTCAAATTGGGGAATTGTCGAATTGTCGAATTGTCGAATTGCCGAATTAACTACATTAACCACATTATAAAAACATGATAACCGGAATAAAGCACATCATTTTCGATCTTGGGGGGGTACTGCTCAATATAGATTATTCACTTACCGAAAAAGCCTTTATAGAAACGGGCATAACTAATTTCCCGGAACTGTATTCCCAACTCAAGCAAACACCTTTGTTTGATAATTGGGAAATGGGGAAAATAAGCCGGGAAGAATTTATAGGCACACTGCAGGAAGTAGCAAGTGCGCCGGTGACTGATGCACAAATAGTGAGCGCCTGGGATGCCATGCTGCTGGACTACCCTGTGAGGCGGCTACAGATTTTACAGCAACTGAGGCTTTATTACGACCTTTTCCTGCTCAGCAATACTAATGAGATTCATGAAGCCGCCTTTAACCAGATACTGATGCAGGAACACGGCATACCCAATATCGGTGTTTTTTTCGATAGGGTTTATCTCTCCCACCGGGTTGGCCTGCGCAAACCCATGAGGGAAATTTTTGAGCGTGTGCTTGAGGAAAATAACCTGATACCGGAACAAACCCTGTTTATTGACGACAGTCCGCAGCACATTGAAGGTGCGAAACTTCTGGGTATCCAAACTATTTACCTTGAAAAAGGAATGACCATTGAAAAAGACGTGTTTAAGGCAAAATAAGGATTGAGATCACCTCACTTCTTCATAATCTATATAATCACCGTCTTTTTTCCGGTTACTGGTTTTGGCAGTCTGATTCACCTTCTGTTCCATGTCCCGCATCTGGTTTTGCATATCGCGCAGGCGGTCGTTTACTGTATTGCCAACGTGAAAAACAGGCATGATAAACCGGGTAATGATGCGGTAAATAATACCAATAACAAACATCCAGGTAATAATTCTGAATAGCATGGTGCAAAGTTAGTCAATCCCTGCTTATATTGCGTTAACATAAAGATAATATGGATAGAACACAGTTTAGGAACCAACTAATATCCTGGAAAAATTGTGCCTGAATTATGTTTACAAGGTTGAGTTAGCATAAATTTTACAAAAAATCTTGATGGTTTCAAATAATTGCCTACCTTTGTCATCCGGTTAAAAAGTCAAAAGGGTTTTCTTTTTGGCTTTTTGATTTTTTGGGCACGCTCAAGGCAATTTATACACGGGCATAGTTCAACGGCAGAATAGAGGTCTCCAAAACCTTCGATCGTGGTTCGAATCCACGTGCCCGTGCTGTTATTTTGGATTGGGAGTTTGAACCTGGAAATAGGAATCCTCAAACGGATTCACATTTATGGATACAGATTCCCGGTTTACATTGTGAATTTTTACTTTTGAATTTTTAGAAAATGAACAAATTCGGTAATTATATACAGGAAGCTTATGATGAGTTGATTCATAAGGTAAGCTGGCCCACCTGGGAAGACCTGCAGCAAACCACTATTATAGTACTTATAGCCCTGGGTATGGTTACCGCAGTGGTTTTTGGTATGGATTTCGTTTCCAAGAACGTTCTTGAACTCGTTTATAAAATTTTAGGTAAATAATAATGGAAACGATCAATGAAACTGCATTAGTCCAGGATGCCAAACCTGCGCAGGAAACCAAATGGTATGTGATTCGCGTGGTGAGCGGCAAAGAAAGGAAAGTAAAGGAATACATTGATAAAGAGGTGAAGATCAGCAACTGGACCCATTCAGTAGTGCAGATACTTTGCCCTATTGAAAAAGTTTTTAAAGTAGCCAATGGCAAGAAGGTATTGCGGGAAAAAACTTTATTCCCCGGTTATATCCTGCTTGAGGCGGTTGATGGCAAACTTACCGACGACATTATCCATGCCATAAAAAATATTTCAGGCGTTATCCATTTCCTCGGCAAGGAACATCCCACCGCCCTCCGCAAGTCGGAAGTAAATAAGATGTTCGGCAAGATGGATGAGGTTAGCGAACAGGGTGTAAGCTATGCCGAACCATATATAATGGGTGAAACCGTGAAAATTGTGGACGGCCCATTCAACGATTTCAATGGTACTGTGGAAGAAATAAACCAGGAAAAGAAAAAGCTGAAAGTTGTGGTAAAGATTTTTGGCCGCGCCACTCCCGTGGAGCTCAATTACAGCCAGGTAGAAAAAATAGCTTAATAATCAAATCATTTATAAAAAGTGAAGAGGTGCAGGTCAAAAAGCGCTTCTTCACTTTTCTCTTTTTTGGTGACGCCCCAAAATGGCGAAATCCCGGTGTTGTTTAGAGTTTTGTTGTTGAGGATGTTCCGCATGAAATCTGGAACTGCGAATGAAACGCCGTTTGCGACGGAATTCAACTTGACAAAGCCCAATTTCTTAAATGCTGCCAAACAAAAATGGGCCTTGGTATGATGAAGACGGTCAAAGACCGGGCTTTATTGGCACCCAAGATATACCTCCGAAACATCATGGGGAAGGAGGGATTTAACAACTTTCCAAAGTTTTCAAATCACCAACTTGGGAAATGAAGGCAAAATGGCATCTTCTTTACAAATACCTTCCAAATTGATGATCCTTTTAGTGGTTACTAAACGCCCGTTTTGTTATCCCTTTCTTTCTTAAAGAACCTCAGCAAAAAAGGAAAGAAGAGAATACAATGGTAATAGGCCACTTCTTTCCAGTTTATCTTGTCCGAAAATTTCAGGTATTCCGGAAAAGTTTTGAAATAATGTTTCAGCCGTGCTAAACCTTTTTTATCCCTGGCTTCAAAAATCAGTTGCACCCTTGCATTTTCAAGGAAACGCTTTCTGAACAATTTATGGTATTTAAATCCCAAATATTCATCCAGATTGTGATACAGTTCCATAAGCTTGCCGTTGCTATAGCGGCGCCTTTCTTCGGTTTTGGTAACCCCCCCGGCATGGTTGCGGTAAACAGCCATGGGTTCAGGGAAATACTTTGCCTTGCCTTTGTCAGCCAATATGATAGAAAGAAACACATCGCCGCTGAATGCCTTGTAATAAAATTCGGGCATGGGATAGGGCAGGATACTTCTGAACAGCAGGGTGGCCGTATGGGCCAGGTTGGTATAGGAGAGTATGAAATCTTCAATGGTAAATACTTCCCGGTCCAGTTTTTTGTCCATTTTACTGTCCACTAACGCTATGTTTTTTTCAGTAATTACTTCAATGGCCGAGAAGGAAAAAGAAAAATCAGGATTTGTTTCCAGGAAATCGACCTGTTTTTGCAATTTATGGGTATCGGTCCAGTAATCATCGCCTTCGCACATCGCAATATAACGTGCACCAGATTCCACACATGCAGCCCACATATTGGTTGCATTTTGCCTCAGGCTGTTTTCTTTGGTACAGATTACCTGTAAATTGTCGGGGTATTTGCGTTCGTATTCAAGACAAATTGCCCTGGTATTATCTTTTGAGCAATCTTCCCCAACAAATAATTTAAACCTGAAACCGGTTTGCTGACTTAAAATGCTTTCTATGGCCTGGGCTATATATTTCTCATGATTGTAAGTAACCATTAATATAGCTACAAGCGGTAATTCACTATTATTATCCATGTTAAAGAACAGGGTGGCCTTGCTTGAAATTAAAAAAAATGAGTTTTATCGGGGTTCCGAAATGGAATCATGGCAAAGCTAAGGAATTACCTGCTGATAAGTAATATTTTTGACATCTTCACTTATGATTGAAAACAGATTAGAAACGCAGCAGGTCTTTTATAAGGTTTATTATCTTGCATTATGATCCGCATCGCAACCGCCCGGGAGGTCCCAGCCAATGCAGAGAACAATAAGTATTATGTCCTTAATTCAAAGGTGACTTTTAAAAAATGGCCTGTTACCGATGTCGAAATGCTCCAACGAATACCGGCCATGCAGGGAAATTATTACTGGCTGGTATATGAAGATAAAGGTAAGGTAGCAAGTTATACCTATGCAGGGCAGAGGAAACACGGGAACGATTTGTGTAAATGTAAAAATAAATTCTATATTTACTTGTTCTTTTTCATTTTTGAATCGTTGAAAAAACTTTATATAATTCCTTATTCGCTCCCGCGTTTCTGCGGGACGCAAAACAGAAAAATGAAGCGCAAAATTTGCAAGATTTATTTTGATATCCTCTCTTACCCCCAAACAGAAGAAGCCTCTGTTTACCTCCTTCCTGCCTTCTTGGGGAAAGGTATAGGCAAGCAATTGTTTAGGATCCTTATGAAGTGGCTAAGGGATTTGGAAATACATACCGTAACAGGGACTTATCCAAGCTTATGAGGCAAGTATCCGCCTCCATTAGTTGTCTGGGTTTAAAAAAACTGGTTATTTCAGTGAGGCGGGGTTTAAATTCGGATATTGGGTTGTTGTGTATTATGGGGAGCTATTGACGGATGAATAAATTAATGGTACTTTGTGGTTCATTTCCAGGCCATTGAATGATAAAAATGTAAAATTAGAGCGAGGCTTAACCCTGTGGCAGGCCACAGCTATCAATATGATAGATATGGTTGGTATAGGTCCGTTTGTGACCATACCACTCATTGTAGCTAAAATGCATGGTTCGACAAGCATATGGGCATGGTTGCTTGGCGCCCTTCTTGCCTATATGGATGGTATGGTATGGGCGCAGCTTGGAGCCAAATGGCCGGAAGCCGGAGGCAGTTACGTTTTTCTGCAAAGGCTCTACAGCCATCTTAAAATCGGTAACCTCATGGCTTTCCTGTTTATCTGGCAAACCACCATACAGGCGCCCCTGGTTATAGCAAGCGGGGCCATAGGTTTTGCCCAGTATTTTTCTTATGTGGTGCCTGTTTCCGATATACAGCAAAAAATGGTTAGCGGCTCCCTGGTTGTCCTGTTGGTGGCCCTGCTCTACCGCGATATTAAGAGTATTGGTAAAATATCTGTAGTGTTATGGATCATCACCGGGGGTACTATTTTGTGGCTCATAGGTTCGGGGGCGCTTTACCTGGCCCATAATCAGCCCGGCAGTTTTTCGCTCCTCCCGGCAATAGACCATCTTAAACAGGTTGCAGGCGGGCATTTCCCTGGTTTTGACAACAGTACTGCATTCTTTGGCGCCTTGGGTTTTTCCACTATCAAGGCTACCTATTCCTACCTTGGCTATTATAATGTGTGCCACCTTGGCGCCGAAATCAAAAATCCCGGCAAAAACATACCCCGCAGCATACTTATATCTATTACCGGGATCGCTATCCTTTACATCTCTATGCAGACAGTGATTCTCCAAGTGCTTCCATGGCAACAAGTGGCAGGTTCCAAATATATTGCCAGTATCTATTTTGAGCATATTTACAATAGTCAGGCTATAGGCATGGTAGCTACGGCGCTGGTACTGGTAATAGGACTTGCCTCCCTTTTTTCGGCTATACTGGGCTATTCGCGCATACCTTATGCCGCAGCGCTCAATGGCGATTTCTTCAGTGTTTTTGCCAGGGTGCATCCGCGATACAAATTTCCCCATATATCACTGTTAGCCATTGGGGGGCTGGGGTTTGTGTTTAGCTTACTCTTCAAGTTGGGTGATGTTATTTCGGCAATACTCATGATGCGTATTCTTATCCAGTTTGTATCGCAGGCTGTTGGCCTTATCCTTTACCATTACCACCGTGGCAAGGAAGAGCGCCCCTATAAAATGCCCCTTTTCCCGCTTCCCGCTATCATAAGCATTTTTATCTGGCTGTTTTTGTTTTATACCAATGAACGCCGTTTCCAACTCTATGCCCTGGATATTATAGTTTCGGGTATTGCAGCCTGGTTTATCAGGGGGCTGTTTACGAAGAAGAATGACATTATAAAAGTTAAGCCAGGAAATAATTAAATTTACTTTATGGCAAAGCCTGCTGAAAAAACCATTATAAAGAAAAGACCTGAACAAAATGCACCTATAGCTGGATATACTGTTCTACCCCTGATAGGAACAGCAACCGTTGCGGTAATCGCTTTTTTTTCCGGATATTTTATTTCATGCTATATCTCACCACCCTACGTAATAGTGGACAATAAGCAATATGACACAATGCCTATTCCACAGGTTTTTATGGGAATTATCTTATCCATTGTCATTTCAATTCCTACTTATATTTTTTTGTTCAAAAAGAAACGGAAAATTCGTTTTTGATCCTTTAACCCGAATTCCACATTTGCAATGCCCGAAAATTGTCTGAATCAGAATTTATGAATTTTTATGTTTTCAATGAAATCAATCCACCCGGTTGAAATAACGGTTCAGGCAAAAAAAGAAAAGCCCAATAGCAATTTAATGCTGAAAGGAGCCCGAAACTATTGACTTATAGCTGCAAGCTACCATGGCGGCTTCCGATTTTTTTTGCTCCTTTTCTCTTATTAACATGAACTTAATGTGGCCGTAATATTGTGTTCATATAAATATCGTCATTTTGTATAACCAAATGCTTCACCGAAGGGAATAATGGCTAAGAGAGAAGTGGATATGGTAGTGTTGTCGGATGTACATCTCGGCACCTACGGCTGCCACGCAACTGAACTGCTTCAGTATCTGAAGAGTATAAAACCCAAAGCTGTTGTTCTTAACGGCGATATTATAGACGTCTGGCAGTTCAGCAAGCGCTACTGGCCTTCCACCCACATGATGGTGGTGAAACACCTCATCGGCCTTATAGCCAAAGACGTTCCTGTCTATTATATCCCGGGCAACCATGACGAAATGCTAAGACGTTTCAAGGGTTTCCAACTGGGTTCCTTAAAAATCACCAATAAGCTTTCCCTAAAAGTGAATAATTCCAGGGTCTGGATTTTTCATGGGGATGTATTTGATGTGGTGATGCAAAACAGCAAATGGCTTGCCAAGCTGGGCGCTATAGGTTATGATATCCTCATTCTCATCAACCGGATGGCCAATTTCATTTCCGGGAAAATGGGCCATGGTAAATTGTCCATTTCCAAGAGCGTAAAGAATACTGTAAAAAGCGCCGTTAAATTCATCAATCATTTCGAGGACACAGTTTGCAGCATCGCCGCCGAAAATAATTATGACTATGTGATCTGCGGCCATATCCACCACCCCGAAATAAGGGATGTGGTTACCAAGCAAGGTACCGTAACCTATATGAATTCGGGCGACTGGATTGAGAATCTCACGGCGCTTGAATACCATGAATCTAAATGGAGTCTGTACCATTATTCAGAAGACCCGGTGGCCCAGGCGATTGATATCAATAAAAAGAAACAAGGTAAGGATTCAGCCAAAGCCATGATGGAAAGCCTGATGCTTGAACTGAATGTGAAGCCTTCCGGACAGCAGCCAAAGGAGACCAGGAACGAAATACTGGAGACCCCGGCGCTGGTTAATTTTGCGAAAGTATAATGAGGGGCAGTTTAAATTTCAATAAAAATTGAAGATATTATTTGCGATACAGGGTACCGGCAACGGACACCTGAGCCGGGCAAGAGACGTATATCCCGAACTGGCAAGACATGGCGAAGTAGATGTGCTGCTAAGCGGCATACAGGCTGATGTTGAGGTTCCCTTCCCTGTGAAATACAAGCTTTATGGAATGAGCTTTATCTTTGGAAAAAGAGGCGGGGTGGATCTTTTTGAAACCGGCCGCAGGCTTAGGTTATTTGAACTGATACGTGATATCAAAAAACTGCCGGTAGCGGATTATGACCTCATTATCAACGATTTTGAACCTGTTTCTTCCTGGGCTTGCCACAGGCTTAAGCTTCCATGCATCTCATTGAGCCATCAGTGCGCGGTACTCAATAAAAATGCCCCGCCTCCAGTAAAGGGAGACCCTATGGGAAAATTTGTGCTGCAGCACTATGCACCGGTTACCGCTGAATATGGTTTTCATTTCAAGGCGTTTGATGAAAATATTTTCACTCCGGTGATCAGGAATGAGATCAGGCAACTGAAACCGGTAAATAATGGACATTATACCGTTTACCTGCCAGCCTATGATGATGAAAAAATAGTGCGGCATTTATCAGCTATCCCCGATGCCCGTTGGGAAGTTTTTTCGAAGCACAATAAGGAACCATTTGTGAAGGGGAATATTAAGGTAATGAAAATTGACAACAGGGCTTTTATAGAAAGTATGGCCGCATCGGCAGGTTTGTTTTGCGGGGCAGGTTTTGAGGGTCCTGCAGAAGCCATGTACCTTGGTAAAAAGGTTCTGGTAATACCCATGCAAACCCAATATGAACAGCACTGCAATGCCGCCGGGGCCAAGGCAATGGGCGCCACGGTGATCAACAGCCTTAGTGAAAAATATTATGGCGAAATAAAGGACTGGCATGTAAATGGCCAGCCCATAAAAGTTGACTACCCCGATATTACCCGTGAAATAATAGAAAAGATAATACGGAAACATGCACCATCCACTAAACAAAAAACTTAAAAAACAGGCAGCATTCGTTTACAGCAAGGGCTTTTACCTGGCTCTTGTGATCAACGAACTGTTAGTGGCCATTTATTTATAGCCATTCACGCCTTAAAATTACCTTGTTTTAACCGGTCACCATCCGGATCGGGATTTTATCCTCCTGATAAAATTGGCTCATTCCAACCAAAGAGCATTTTTCTGCCCAAACTTTTTATTATATTTATGCCGGTTTATGGCCACTACTCTTGTCAGGGAAATGAGTCAGGGGCTTGTGCACCTGTTTTACCCACGTCTTTGCGAAGGGTGTGGCAAGCCATTGCTGAAGGGCGAACAGGTATTATGCATCAGTTGCGGTTTGCAATTGCCTGAAACAGGCTATCATGATATAGAGGACAATGAAACTGCCCTCAGGTTTGCGGGCAGGGTGCCTTTTTATCATGCTACGTCACTTGCCTGGTTTATCACCGACGGTTTGCTTCAGCATCTCATTCACGGGTTAAAATACAAGGGCAAAAAAGAAACAGGGATTTACCTGGGTTCAAGGCTGGGAATACGGCTCAAGGAAACAGATTGGGGAAAGGGAATTGATGTCATTGTCCCGGTTCCGCTACACCCGGCCAAGCAAGCTAAAAGAGGTTATAACCAAAGTATGCTTATAGCCCAGGGGATTGGGAAAACGATGGGCATACCTGCCAGCGACAAGTTGCTGGTTCGTACCAGGGATACCCAAACCCAGACAAAAAAAACCAGGGCCGAAAGGGTGACAAATATGGAGGGCGCATTTAAAACCGGTAACCGGGAAACACTCAAAAATAAGCATATTTTACTATGTGATGATGTGTTAACGACCGGAGCAACCCTTGAATCATGCATTTTAGCGCTTTTGAACGAAGAAAGTATAAAAATAAGCATCGCAACCATTGGTATTGCCGTATCTTAACACTTATATTTGCAGTGATTTTTTTAAAGGTATTGTTTTTAAGTTTATTTCAGCATACCTTAACCGATTAATGTGGGTCAACATTGATTAATTGAATTTTTAACAACAAAAGTTTATGAAGAAATTCTTATTCGGGGCATCAATTCTGTTGTCGGCTTTTACGTCCTTTGGGGCGGGTTACCAGCTTAACCTGCAAGGCCTGAGGGAGCTTGCAATGGGGGGAACCGGTACTGCATGGCCATGGGACGCCTCTACTATTTTTTATAACCCGGGCGGGCTGGCGAGGCTCAAAGGAATACAGGTTTATGCAAGCGGCTTGATGATTATGCCATCTACTGCATTTGGTAATTCCATTATCAATGGCAGCCAACCTATTTCAACCAGGACCAATGCACAAACGTTTACCCCGTTTAATTTCTATGTAGGCGGCCCAATTCAGGAAAACAGCAAATTCGCACTCGGCCTTGGAATTTATACCATAGCTGGTATAGGTTTGCAGTGGGATAATGACTGGATAGGTAAATACATCATTCAGAATATTCAATTGCAGGCCATTTGCTTCCAGCCTACCATCAGTTACCGTATTAATGATTACCTGTCGGCCGGCGCTGGCTTTGTATACGGCATAGGCAGCCTTAACCTTTCAAATGCACTTCCGGTACATAGTTACCAGGGACCGAATTATGATGACGGTGAAGCATACCTTAAGGGCAGCGCCAATGGCGTAGGCTTTAACCTTGGCCTGCAGATCAAAGCAAGCGAAAGGCTTCAATTCGGTGTTACCTACCGGTCACAAGTGAACATGAGCGTAGGCGGCGGAACCGCTACATTTACTGTTCCACAGTCACTTGCAACCTCTTTCCCCAACCAGAACTTTGATTCCCAGCTGCCTTTACCCCAGGTTGCTTCGGTAGGTGTTGGCTACAGGCCGGTTGAAAATCTTACCCTGCAGTTCGACTTAAACTTTACCGGGTGGAATTCTTTTGATTCATTGAGGATCAATTTTGCCAACCAAACTTCAGCGCTCAAAAATGAACATATACCCATGCTTTACCGCAACACGCTCACACCAAGGATTGGGGCTAACTATAAGATAAGCAGGATAATTTCTGTAATGATGGGCGCTGCCTACGATCCAACCCCTGTTACCAGCGGAAATGTATCGCCGATACTTCCGGATGGCAACAGAGCCATAGTTACCTGTGGCGCTTCTATTAAGCCACTACGCGGTTTTACCATTCTTGCAGCTATTGAAGGTACTACTACGGCAGTACATACCGGAACCGACAATTATGCCAATTTCAGCGGAACCTATAAAACAGAAGCAGTTACTCCAGGGATCGGGATTTACTATAATTTCTAATATTCCTTAAAAATACTAACGAAAATGAGAAAAATATATATAATAGGAGCTCTGGCATGTTTTATGACTGCCTGTAAGCCCAGTGTTACAGTTAATACTTCAGTTACGAGTGGATCGACCAAATTCACGCAGTACCTGGCTATCGGAAATTCACTTACCGCAGGTTTTGCCGACAACAGCCTTTATGTTACAGGGCAACTCAATTCATATCCTCAAAGGCTTTTTGAACAGTTTCAATTGGTTCCGGGATCAACCGGGGCAAGGGGGTCGTTTATACAACCATTGCTTGATGGCAATAATGGATACCCGACTGCAAAGATGGTACTTGGAATGACCTACAGCCTTTGCGATAGCGCGGATTCTTCACTGGGACCCATTAGTTATCCCAATTTCGTAATGGACCCCCTGGATGCAGTGCCTTATGTGAGCAATGTTAATAATGGCCAGATCAACAATATCGGTGTTCCGGGCATACGTGTCGTAGACTACCCAGTTGAAGGATATGCAACTCCGAGGCTAAACCCTTATGCTGCAAGGTTTTACCACAACACTGCAGGTACGCCAATGGATGAACTTTCATACAGGGTGAACAACCTTCATCCCACCTTTTTTACCATGTGGCTTGGCGCCAATGATGTACTGGGCTACGCACTTGCAGGTGGCCAGGGAAATGGTACAGGAAATGCCCTGCCCCTGGTTCTTAATCTTTACAATAGTTCTGACATCAGCCCTACAGCAGTATTTCAGACTAATTACGATTCTGCGGTAAACCTTGCTATCAGTACAGGTTCTGATGGGGCGCTCATAAATATCCCCGATATTACATCGCTTCCATTTTTCACTACTATCCCTGCTGATGGCCTGCAGATTGCACGCCAGAGTTTAGCAGACTCCCTTAAAGCTTTTTGGAGTGCAGGTGGCTGGAACAAGGTTTTCCAGTTAGGTCTCAATTATTTTGTTATCACAGACCATAATGGCAATGTAAGGCAGGCTATTCCTGGAGAACTAATTTTACTTACCTGTCCAATGGATAGCATAAAGTGCAGGGGATGGGGAAGTTATGTTCCAATTCCTTCGCAATATGTGCTTACCACAGATGAGATACAGAATATTGAGGCGGCAATAAAAGCATTTAACGCAATAATTTACAATAATACCCATATCCATCACCTTGCCTATGTGGATATGAATTCATTTATGTCGCAGGTTGCGTCAGGCTTTACTTACAATGGTATTAATTATTCCACACAGTTTGTTACCGGCGGCGCTTTTTCATTGGATGGTATCCACCTTACCCCAAGAGGATATGCGCTCGTGGCCAATAAGATTTTGCAGACTATCAATGCCACCTATAAATCCACACTCCCTAACCTGGATGTAAATAAATATGACGGCATTCAGTTCCCATAATTTTAGATTTAATATTCGCCTTTAGCAGGGCAAGATATTTATTTGAAAAAGCTTCCCGGATTTCTTTCCGGGAAGCTTTTTTTATTAGGCTTTTTCGTCCACTCCTGAAAGGCGATTAATGATGGAACGCCCTTCCTGTTTTAGGAGGGGCATTCCTGTTTTTGTTTGTACCGAGGTAGTAAAGTTTGATGTTAGCCAAGATTGTATTACATGAAATTAAGCTCAACAGAGCCAGGTTACCAAGATTTTTAGATTAAAATACGGGGAAAATACGGTTCCAGATACCGTTATAACACGGATATAAATCTTGCGGAGTATGCCGATTTTTGTAACAGAAAACGGGGATATCCAATATTGGAATTGATAACAGGAATTTAAAATGATAAATATTATATGATCACAATACTCACAATACTTCTGGCCTTCAGAACAGGTAAAAAGAGATCACGCAAATCAACAAAGGCAGTTCCCGGCTTATTGCGAGCCAGGTATTAGGATTTGAAAAGCGATGGTGGCTTAAACAGGTACAATTGGGCCCAAGCCAGGTGTCTTCAACCTACTCAGGTAGATGAACCATGATATTAAAATACACCCTGATCCCACCGAAAACAAGTACCAGTTGAAATGAGCCGGGGAGTAGTTATACATTTCGGACAGAAGAGAACAGCCTTGTGCGATATTTCTGCATAAAGCAGCCTGATTCATGACCACATAATCGGCTGTGAATGAGCAGATTACAATCAGGGCTCCTGTTGCAAGCAATAATTGTTCCTTAATCCGCAATTTTACTTCCCGGTTTTTATTTGAATATGTGGTAATAGTCATGGCAAAAAGGATCATTTCAAAGTCTATAATTACTGGGCTTAATACCGGACCTGTCCAGGGTACAGGAATAAGGAAAAGGATATCCCAGGTGAACAAAGATTGAGGCCATCCCAGAAATACATAAAGGAATACATAATAGAAAATGTCCCAAATGGCAAAAGAATAAAGAAACCATGCCAGCTTTTCGGCTTTATTTTTTCCTGTTAAAAATGCCACAGCCAACAGCATTATTATTGTTGCCGCCTCGCGTGAAACTTCCACAATGGCCAGCTTGTGGTGCATGGGTTTGAGTGGGAAGTTGAACCCCATTGGTGCAGGGTAGAGCAATTCGCGTAAATAAATGACAACAGCTGACTCAAGGAAGCCCATTGAGATAGCGTAAAGTGTGACCCAGAAAAGCAGGTTTTTAATTTTCATAACAAAGTACTTTGTTTTTAAAAGTAAAATTAGGTAGTTTTTGGATAATTTCATGTTTTAGTCAGAAATTTTTTTGGAAAGTAACTGATAGACATGTCATTGAATTGTTTATCGGATCAATTTTTGCTTTTGGGCAATTGGCTCGGCGATTTATCCACTGTTGGATATAAGTTTATTTTTGGGCAAAAATTTTAAATACCTTTGAAAACGGTAATTTTGGAAAGAAATAAAATTTGGTCAATGAAACGTATAGCAATATTGGGATCTACAGGATCTGTAGGTACACAGGCGCTTGAGGTAGTGGCGGCACATCCCGACCTTTTTGATGTGGAGGTGTTGACGGCTAATAGTAATGCTGCGCTGCTTATAGAACAGGCACGCAAATTCAAGCCTAATGCTATTGTGGTAACTGATGAAACTAAATATAAGGAAGTCAAAGACGCATTGCTGATGCTGCCCATAAAAGTTTTTGCGGGCCAGCAAGCGCTTGTGGATGTGGTGAAATGGGACAGTGTTGATGTGGTGTTGGGGGCGATATTGGGATTTGCTGGCCTGCGGTCTATCTTATCTGCAATAGATGCAGGTAAAACGATTGCCCTTGCCAATAAGGAAACCCTGGTTGTGGCAGGTGAATTGGTGATGAAGCGGGCTTACGAGAAAAGGGTACACATTTTGCCTGTTGACAGTGAGCATTCAGCAATTTTTCAGTGCATGATGGGCGAGGATATAAGCAAGGTTGAAAAACTGATACTTACAGCATCGGGCGGACCTTTTTTAGGCAAAAAATCGAATTACCTGGTTAATGTAAAAGCTTCTCACGCGCTTCAGCACCCCAATTGGAGCATGGGCGCTAAAATTTCTATTGACAGCGCAACCCTTATGAATAAGGGCCTTGAGGTGATAGAGGCCAAATGGCTTTTCGGGATGAAGAATGAACAGATAGATGTGATCATTCATTCTCAGTCGGTTATCCATTCCATGGTGCAGTTTGTAGATAGTTCCATAAAAGCACAGATGGGATTACCTGATATGAAACTGCCTATACAGTATGCGCTTGGTTTTCCTAACAGGGTGAAGAATTCTTATAAGCGACTTGATTTTAAAGATTTTCCCAAGCTCACTTTTGAGCCGCCAGATTATAAAACATTCCGCAACCTGGCAATTGCCAAAGAGGCGCTTTATAGGGGTGGAAACGCACCTTGTGTGCTCAATGCGGCCAATGAAATGGTGGTTCATGCCTTTTTGCAAAACAAAGTCGGTTTCCTGGAAATGAGCGATATGATTGAAAAGACCCTGGAATGTGTGGCTTTCATAGAGCAGCCTACGCTTGATGATTACGAACATACCGATACCGAAGCCCGGACCTATGCGGCAGAATTTATAAAGAAAAGCCAGTTGTCTATTTATTAATTCGGCAATTCGGCAATTTGGCAATTCGACAATTTGGGAATTTGGCAATTCGGCAATTCGGCAATGAGGGAATGAGGGAATGAGGGAATTGGCTGGTCTATCTTGAATTTCAAGGCTACATATTTTTTCAGGAGGACATTGATTATTTAAAAAATTTAATAATCAATGCACTTGTTTTTCAACCACTAAGTTCACAAAGAAGTTCACAAAGGGCACAAAACAAATTTTGTGTAATACATGGTTCGATTTTGTGTCTTCTTTGTGGTTGTTTACGGCACACTATTATATTCATGTTATTATCAGCAGACCCTGAATATTTTCAGGTGCAATTATTGCTTGATTGAAGTGTCCCTCCTGAGCCAGCCAAGGGCGCGCCGTTGTTTTATAAACCATTTATTTTTTTCATACCTTAACGGAAAAGTATCTCTTGAAGCTGCAAATGGGCCCGGGTTTTGCTGGATTATAGCCAGTGTGGAGTCGGTAACCAGGGAAACGATGGCTACATGCCCATAGGCATTGCCGGGGTGGCCATCGAATATCAGCAGGTCTTCTGGGGCGGGTTTTGAAACACTGCCGTTAGTAAACTGTAATAGTCCGCGTTTGGCATTTATGGCGCTATCGGGTAGGGAACTGTCGAAGAAATCTTTTGCATTCCCATAGCTGTCAGGCATTTTGTGGTTGAATCGCTGGTAGTAGTATCTTTTCACAAATTCCACACACTGGAATTTCATGCCCAGGTTATATCCATCCGGGGCAAGGTTGCGGCCATCGCTATGACCCACCATCCCATTATAATAAACCATTACCCCATTCATACTATCAAGAGGCTGCCCCAAAGAATACTTAGGATTCGGGTTGAAACTGCTTTTGTTTACATACCTGAATACAATGTAAACAATAAGCAGGCTTACCAAAGTTAGTATTAGGATGGCAAGGGGGTGTTTCATGTTATTTGTAAATCTATTTTCTTAATCATCAAACTTCAGAATTTGTATAAAAGTATTGCAAATCTATGCAAAATTAGTTTTTAATCTTAATCAAATATAGGGAGCATAACATTTTGTCATAGTTGAATAAATTTAAATTTACAAACAATAATTGATGTGGTGCTGTTTGCTTTTTACCTTAAATCTTCAGGTTTCTATATTAATCGAGTTTGTCAAAGTGAGGCACGAAGCATCTTCCGGAATTACATAACAAGACCTGGTAAGCTAAGGGAAAATGCTTAGCGCCTGCCAATGACAAGTTTTGCAAATCACATTGGGTGGCCTCACCCCCCGGCCTCTCTCGAAAAGAGAGGGGTAACAACGACTGCAAGATAATTGATTGAAATTTTGACAATCATTTTGGGATCATAATTTGCCCAGTCTTTGTCTTTGCCAATTTTATATCCTGTTCCCGCTGTAAATGCGTCAAACTAAGCGTAATCGCCATCATAATCACAAACTGTGCGCCTTTACCACCCCAGTTTAAAGTTCGCCGAGGCGGACTTTAAACGTCCCCTCCTAAAATGGGAGGGGAGTTCCATCATTTATGGACAACAGATATGGCATATGCCTATCTAATTATAATTCTTTTCTTGCCGAGTATATTCGATAGGAAGAGAAGCGGCGAGGACAAAGGCATTACTCATTAATTCGCCGCCTGGCTTTGCCTTATGTCTATCACCTTTACCTGAATCTTGGTATTGCCGTGGTATTCATTTTCTTCTATGCTGTAAACCATATCGAAGGGGCCGTTTCTTACCAATTGGTATTTATCGCCGATGCCAAAACCGATGCCTTCCACTATGGCGCCGTTTTCCTGGTAGGCTACTATGCGCAAGTGCTGCTCTTTGACTATGCTAGATGCGCCCTGGTAGTCGTAGAGGCGGCGGGTTACGAAAACGGGTTTCATATTGCCAGGGCCAAATGGCTCAAATTGTTTCAGAAGATTGAAAATGGCCGGTTTCACCAGGGTCAGGGGTATCTCCGCGTCAATTTCTATTTCGGGTATCTGTTGGTCGGCGGTGATGGTTGAGGAAACAATATTTTCAAATTTGATGATGAAATCCTCAACCCGGTTTTCGGCCATGGTCATGCCAGCGGCATAGAAATGGCCGCCATAATTTTCGAGCAGGTCGCGACACTCGTGGATGGCCTCATAAATATTAAAACCCGATACCGACCTTGCCGAACCGGTTGCCTTGCCATTGGCCGAGGTGAGCATAATGGTGGGTCGGTAATAATGGTCTATGAGCCTGGAGGCTACAATGCCCACCACGCCTTTGTGCCAATGCGGGCGGTAAAGCACTGTTGATTTGCGAGTTTGCAAGCCGATATCACCTTGTATTATGGAGAGAGCCTCTTCGGTAGTGCTTTTGTCCACTTCCTTTCGGTCGTCATTGTCCGAGTGAAGGGCAGATGCCAGTATGGTTATTTTTTCGGGGTCGGTTTCTATAAAAAATTCTACCGCCTTGCGGGCGTCGTCCATGCGGCCGGCGGCGTTTACCCTGGGGCCAATCACAAAAACCAGGTCTGAGATTGACAGGGCTTTTGTTACTCCGCCTAATTCCTTGAGGGTAGAAATAGCAGGGCATGGGCTTTCATTGATCCGTTTTACACCGTAATAAGCCAGGATTCGGTTTTCACCGTCAATAGGCACAATATCAGCCGCAATACTTGTTGCCACCAGGTCAAGGTACTGGTAAACGATATCCATCGGCCGTTTCCAATGGATTGCCAGGGCCTGAGCAAGTTTAAAACCTATACCGCAACCGCTAAGCTCTTTGAAGGGGTATTTGCAGTCTTTCTGTTTGGGATTGAGGATGGCAAAAGCGGGTGGGATATGATCATCGGGCAAGTGGTGGTCGCATACAATAACATCTATACCCAATGACTGTGCATGTGTAATGTGCTCCACTGATTTTATGCCGCAGTCAAGGGTAATAATTAAAGTATATCCATTGCTGTGAGCGAAATCAATGCCCTGGCGCGATATGCCATAACCCTCGCGGTAGCGGTGGGGAATATAATAAGCCAGTTCGCCCTTGTAATTGCTCTTGAGGAAAGAATAGACGAGCGCAACGGCGGTTGTGCCATCTACGTCATAGTCGCCATAAACCATTATCCGCTCATGCCATTCCATGGCTTCGGTGATCCGGTTTACTGCCTTCTGCATGCCTTTCATCAGGAAAGGATCGTGCAGGTGGGGCAGTTCGGGGCGGAAAAACAAGCGGGCGCTTTCATAATCCTGAATACCACGTAATGCCAGCAGCCTGCATATGGCAGGGTGTATATGCAAGGCTTCGTGCAGGTGATCAATTATCTGGTCTTCGGTTCCCGTCTTTATTACCGGGACTTTTTTAATCGTCCATCTCTTATCAGGCTTCATTTCCAAAATCTAATTGTTGCACCGCACTGTGATATTCCTTAACCCACTCTTTTATTTCTTTACTGAATTCCTCATTTGCCAAACCTGCGAAAAAATCACCACGGCCCATTATTTTCTCCAGCAGGCTGTCCTGGGCCTGTATGCAACTTATAGCAGTATCATAAGGCGTGTGGCTGAAGGAAACCATTTCGTAAACCGAAACAAAGAGTTCGGGAAAGCGGTTGCCAAGTTCTTTTTCTATTTTTTTGCGCTCCAGAAATTTAGGCTCCGTAACCTTGTCGCGCATTTCTATAAAATTATTCAGTGCAAGGTCGGCTACCGCATTGCCGTTTGGTTTTCTTTTTATTTCATATTCATTCAGAATAGCAGTCCAGTCATCACCCATTTTGTCCATCAGGCCGGCCAAAATAGTACAATCTTCAAAACCCGCATTCATGCCCTGCCCGTAGAATGGCACGATGGCATGAGCCGCATCACCTATCAGCGCGCTTTTGTCTTTATAATGCCAGCGGCTAATGTGGCGAGTTACCAGAGAGGCGGTGGGATTGGTAAAGAAATCTTCAATGAGGCCTGGCATCAGGGATTTGGCGTCGGCAAACTGGCGGTCGAAAAATTCGTGCACATCCTGTTCGGTTTTTAGTTTTTCAAAAGATGCTGGCCCTTCAAACGGGAGGAAGAGGGTGCAGGTAAAAGTGCCGTCGGTATTGGGTAGGGCAATGAGCATATACTTGCCGCGCGGCCAAATGTGAAGGGCATTTTTTTCCATCAGCCATTCGCCATTCTTTCCCGGGAGAATGGTTAATTCCTTGTAGCCATATTCCAGGTAGTTCTGGTCGCAGTTTACCCTGTTAAGATGGGTATAGCTTTCCCTGAGGGCCGAAAAGGCCCCGTCGGCTCCGAACAGAAGGTCGGCCTTCTCGGTTTTTTGGGTTTGGTCAGGCAATTCGAAATGAAGTGTATTCGTATCCACATCAACCTGGCTGCATTTGTGCTCAAAGTGGATTGACACCCCGCAGTTTTCGGCCAAGGTCATGAGTTTCTTATTGAGGTCGCCCCGGCTTACCGAGTAAATAGCTTCATTGTGCCTGCTATAGGGCTGGAATGCCGTCTTGCCATCCTGCTGATGCAGGTAGCGGCCATACATGGGAATGGCAATGGCGTCAATTTCGGCCTTAAGCCCAGCCAGTTCCAGAGCTTTCCAGCCACGGGCGCTTGTAGCCAGGTTTATGGATTTGCCTGCCGATATAGATGCGTTCCGCATATCGGGCCTGCGTTCATAAAGGTTCACATTATGCCCTCTTTTCCTCAGTATTATCGCCAGCAGAGATCCTACAAGTCCTGCGCCAAGTATCGTTATGTCGCGTTTCATTTTATTAATGAATGATGGTTAAAGAATAATGTTTAATTATTAATGTTTAATGATCAATGTCTTTTATTTTTCGTTAGTCTTCTTTTTCAATTGTTATCCTGCCTGGGGAAGGGAGGTTGAAAGCCGAAGGCTTTTTGATTTCCATTATTAATTGGTAATAATGGATTTGGGGACAAAATAAGAAAAAACAAGGGGATTGAGGATATAAATAAAAATATGGTATGGGTTTGGGGCTTTAACTAAATAAATTCGGTAAAATGGTGTATTTTCTCAAGTCAGGAGATTTGGCGCCACTGCGACCAAGTTGGAGACTTTGGCAGAACGTTTGTTGATTTTATTTTTGGGTGGTAGGTTACAGAGTATAGGGCGGGTTAGGAAGTATTAGTCCTCACCAATAGCCATAAAATTCTTATTTATCCGTTTTATTATCTCTTTTTCATCCGGTAGCAGGTTTTTGTATTCTTTTGGGAGTCGTGGAGCGGTAGAATAGGTGGCAACACCAATTGGCAATTGGCTTGTTTTCAAGGAATATTCTACTATTGTCCTGTCTTTTTCTTTACAAATTATAATTCCAATGGCGTCCTTTTCATTAGGCAATTTTATCTGGTCATTCAGTACGCTTAAATAGAACTCCATTTTGCCTTTATATTCCGGCAAAAATTCCCCAACTTTTAATTCAATGGCAATCAGACATTGTAACTGGCGGTGATAAAGTAGCAGGTCGATGAAATACTCTTTATCACTTACCTGAAGCCTGAACTGGTTACCCATAAATGTGAACTGATGCCCCATTTCGAGTAAAAAGCTACGGATATTCTGAACCAATGCGATTTCCAACTGGTTTTCGCTATGATTTTCAGAAAGGTTGAGAAAAGCAAAAGTATATTCATCTTTCACAGCCAGATGGGCCTGGCTTTTAATACTATCAGGTAATGTCTGGTCAAAGTTGGTTTGGTTGAGTAAATATTTTTCGTAAGCTTTGTTTTCTATTTGCGCACTCAGGACATTTTTTGTCCAGCCAAATTTTTTGGTGGCCAAAATATAGAAACGGCGTTCTAATTCAGATTTACATTTTTTCAAAATAGCAATGTGCTTGCTCCAGCTAATTTCTCGTACCAGTGGTACGAGATTTTCAACATGGTGGTATTCAGTATAAAACTGAGCCATAAGCCAAAGATTGCCAATTGAAAACCCGCCCACTCCCGGAAATTCTTGTTGCAACTCTTTGGAAAGCGTAGGAACTATTGCTTTGCCCCAATTGAGGCTTTGCTTTTCTGAAATAGACCGGCCTATTTCCCAATACAGATCAATAAGGTGGGTATTTACCACCTTTAGCGCTTCATATTGCGCCTGCCTAACTTTATGCTTGATCTCTGCAATAAAATTTTGCTGGATATTCAGGTTGATCTCCTCCATTATATAATGCCTTTGTTTTAATTTGGAATCATAACCTCCAATTCATTTAGGCCCTTTCAATAAACATAGCGCAAAGTATCGAGATGTATGGGTTTGGGCTAAATATAAGGTTGAACAATGCCCCAACATTCAATACCCTTGCCTCAAATCACTCTTTTAAAAATTTCAAAGCCTTACTCCCATTTGAGCCTCGCAAAGTAACAAAATAAAGCCCCGCAGGAAGGAATGCGATGTTAATATTGGTTACCGCGCCTGACAGTTCGTTTTGATTCAATACATGGCCCATACTATTGGTTAGGGTATAGGTATTAAAATCATTAGCAGGCGTATTGATGGTTAATAAATTATTGGCAGGATTAGGATAGATATTGACAATAGAACAGTTTAAGGGTTTCACTGTTAATGCTATAGAGGTATCACATAGACTAAAAATAATCTTTCCGCCACCAGAAGCATTATAGCCAATGGTATGGGTGACATATGAAGTAATTGCAGTGTCGGCATAAGATGAACCTCCACCACCGCCGGAACCACTACCGCCGCCGCCGCCATAATAACCACTGCCGCCGCCGCCACTATAATAGAAGCCCACATTTCCATTTCCCCCTGAGTCTAAAGAACCGGAGTTTCCGGAACCTGCTGTGTAAATACCTCCCGCACCACCTGAAGTCTGTGTCCCCGCCTGTCCTCCTCCTGTCCCTGTATTTGCATTGGCAAAATAGCCATTTTCCGCAATCAAACCTCCTCCTCCGCCACCTCTTTCATAATCAGGAAAACTCGAATTAATACCACCGCCTCCCCCTCCCCCGGCTACAACCACCCGGTTAGAAAAGGCCGATCCACCAATCCTTATATCTGTGGCGCCACCACCACCACCACCCCATAGACCACCGCTTCCACCTCCATTATATCCGCCATAAACTAAGGGATTGAGACCATTGGCAGGCTGTCCCGGCCCGCCAATGTAAATATACAGGACTTCACCAGGGGTCACTGCTAAATTACATTGCACCCTGCCACCATTTCCACCACTATCAGTAATAGTACTTTCTACATAACCACCAGTTGCACCCCAGGCGTCAATTGAACAACAGGTAACTCCTGCAGGAACAGTGTAGGTCTGAACCGATCCGGTATAATTGAATATTGCTACCTGGCACCATGCGCTAACCGGTATGCCCAATATACATGCGGCAAAGGCAACTAACCTGATAAGGTAAAATGGTTTCATAAGGAATTGACATTTTGATGTGTAAAGTTAGGCGGAAAAAGATCGAAATGATTGTTTGGTCTCAAATTCCGAGTGTATTCTTAAGAATGCGAATAGCAAAAAGAAAGCCCGTACCGCATAGCTTGATGCATATGCCATTTTCCAAATCATGATTTTTGCTGCAACCGCTACCAAGTGGAAGACTTTGGCCAAGCGGTTATTGTTTTTTTGGTGGGGTATAGGGGACAGAGGGTAAGTATTATACCGGAACTGTAATCTTGCCATCAAGATATAAGGTATCATACGTCATGTCAATTTCATCATTCCATGAAGCAAAGCCCAAAGTAGCTTGGGCCATTTTAAACAGATTAGAATCTTTTAATGGTTCAAACACAGGATGGAATAGGTAAGGTTGCATAGAAAAAATCCCCTTTTCTCATTTATTAAATTCAAGCTCAGGCAGATAATCATCTTTTGCATTACTTTAGTTACTCGTGGGTTCATACAATTTATTTTAATGGTTCAATTCCAAAAACTTTTTGTCCGGAAACCGCTAAATTAGAATCTGCGATTAAATCTTCCTTTCTAAGTTCTACCCAAGGGTTACCAGACTCCGGAAGTACTAAATAAGCGAGGATGAAAGTTGTGATACTAATTATAATATCACTTTTTATTACTTAATTTTAACGTTGGTAATTTTGCATCCTCATTGAAATCCAGATCAATTTTTTGTTTAGATTTTGAGTCCAGAATAATGGTGGTTCTTTCAATGACGTGACAACCGGATAAAAACAAATCTGCCCATCCTTCCATCCCTTTTATTTTATATCCCCTATTCCTTGAAAGTATAATTGATGTATCAAAAGGTGGTTTCCGTAACGAATCAAGGTCTTCATCTACAAGAACTCTTCCCAAAAACCTTTTCCTATGTTTTTTGTAATAAAACTGATATATATTGCATGTGCCCAATTGGAAGGTGTCTTTTTCAAGTACCCTTACAGGGATAAGTGTGTCGAGAGGAATGGTTTGATGGGGAGAATTATTTTTCTTCTTTTTTCCAAAAGCCATGAAACAGGAAAGGGTGAAGAATATAGTGAGGAACAGCATGTGTATAGCAAAACATGTATTTATAAATGTACAGTATTTCTATGTAAAAGTCGTATCACTCTCAAAAAGTCAGGTTAAAAATTATTCAAGCCATTTTCGCAGAGACCCCGGCCCTAAAGGGTGAACATGATTATGATATCATTAATTGATTATCAATTGTTAAAACTGGTTGATTTTTTGTTATGTAAATTTTCGAAATCAATGACTGTTTTTACACTGTGTTTTTAAGCGGATACTAAGACTCCCACTTTGCACCCCTCTATTTTAAGAAATTGTCTGAACCTGGGTCATTTTGAATTTTTTTATTGAATTTGTGAGAGCCAGAATTTAAATTGCCCAATTGCCCAAAATATCAAAATGTTAATTTACAGTTTTTGTTACGACCTTTGCGGCAAAAAAGAAATGGGATGCCCTCAAGGTTTTATGAGCAGGAGGTAAAGGCCGGTTTGAAGAATAAGCGCAGGCTATCTTTATTATTAGATGCCATTGTGGCTATGCATAGGAAAGAGGTGCGGAAGGTGAGCCTGAATTATATTTTTTGCAATGATGATTACCTCCTTGCAATGAACAAAGAATATCTGAAGCATGATACCCTCACAGATATCATCACCTTCGACCTGAGCGAAAAGGAAAATACACTGACCGGTGAAATATATATAAGTACAGAACGGGTCAGGGAAAATGCTGCGAAATTTGAAACGACCTATAATGATGAACTGCACCGGGTTATTTTTCATGGAGCGCTGCACCTGTGCGGCTTTAGGGATAAAAATGAAACCGACCGCAGGATCATGAGAGAACAGGAGGATAAATGCCTGCTGATGATGAAAGAATAGAGGGAAGCTATGGTATCCTTAATAGCAGGGCATAGTTATTTAGGCGGTAAAGGTTTTTAATGATGTTTGAAATAGATTTTAAATTGTTTACTTAAATTTACTGAATGCAAATTGAAGTTTTTTATGAGGATGATGATCTGATAATTGTGAACAAGCCTGCTGGCCTGTTGGTAATTCCGGATCGATTCAATGCTGACTTGCCCAGTCTTAACCGTGTACTCGAAGCAAAGACCGGCCAGAAAATATGGGTGGTTCACCGTCTCGACAAGGATACGAGCGGGGTAATCTGTTTTGCCAAAAATGAGCATGCCCACAGGTACCTGTCTATATTGTTTCAGGAGCGTGATGTAAATAAATATTATGCCGGGCTTGTGAATGGTATTGTGATTCCCGCAGAAGGAAGGATAGAGAGCCCTATTGGAGAGCACCCAGCCGTTCACGGAAAGATGGCTGTGACTAAAAAAGGTAAAATGGCAGTAACGGATTATAAGGTAGTGGAGCAATGGCCCTTGTATTCCCTTTTGCAGTTTCAGATACATACCGGGCGCACCCACCAGGTCAGGGTACATATGCAGTCCATAGGCCATCCTATAGTATGCGATGAATTGTATGGAGATGGGAAGCCTTTTTTGTTGTCGTCCATAAAACGCAAATATAACCTCTCTAAAAAAGATGAGACTGAGAAACCTTTATTGTCAAGGCTGGCGCTCCATGCTTATAAGCTTGAGTTTATAAAAGAAGACGGTACGCCTGTTTCAGTTGAGGCGCCTATTCCAAGGGATATAGCGGCATGCATAAACCAATTAAACAAATGGGCTAAACCTATGGACTCCCTGCATTGAAAATTAATAATTATTTAATTTGCAGTGCGTCCCTAAATTAATTCTACTTCAACATTTTGCCATACCTGCAAACTGAATTGTTTTACCAAATAAAATTATTTTCCGGGTTTGATATTTTTAAAAAATAGAATTTTAATTGTTTTTGTTTTGAATGGTTTGTTTCTATAAGGTTGAAAGCAATGCTAAACAAAAAATTGTTGGCTTATTCAGGAAGAAATTACGAATATTCTATTTAAATAATATAATTGTAACACTATTTAAAAATTTAAGGCAAAATTTTCAGTTCAGGATATTTTCAGAATACAATAATAATGGAACCGAAAATGAACAGGAGCGGCTGTTTATGAGTGTATTAATAGAAGCTTTTGCGGAAGAAAATGGGAAAAAGCAAGGCTAAAAACCCTGAAAGGATTGAAAGAAATATTAACAATGCAGCACCTGAAAAAACAGGTAAGTCAATTGTAAAAAATCATTTGCAGGGACCATAAAAGTGGCATAGAAAAATGAGGTCAAATACAAAGCAGGAATTATTGGTATTATCAATTTAAGCCTGTAAATTTGACCCAATGCGGGCTAAAAAGCTTTATTAATTTTCGATTAATTATATTTGTGAGCATTAATTTGGATATTTTTTTAAAAAAAAATGGGAAACCACTATTTTTAAAGTTTTTTTTACTATTTTTCGGCTTTGTTTCTAAACTATTTGATATGGGATCAGGAATTTTTTACCCTCGCACGGCGAATTCTTACAAAAATGTGAAAAAATACCGCTCTTCCCGAACGGTTTTTTTAGCGGGCATTTTGTTGTTTTTGATGCATTTAAATGCAAATGCCCAGAGCACTGTTTTTACAGGCGGCCATTTACAATCAATCATGGTATGCCAGGATGTCTCTAATTATGACATTACCTCTATTTTGGCTGTTAATGACCTTACCAATGGTGGCCCTGTGGATACCTGGGGTATAGTTAATAACCCCCTGAATGGTACACTTTCAGGGTTTCCTGCTACCCAACCTACCAACCTGACCATCATTTTGCCAGGAACCCCGGTATATTATACCCCTGCCCCCGGTTATAACGGGAGCGACGTTTTTACTATTTATGTACAGAACAATACTACCCTCAATACGGATACTACTGTTATCAATGTAACAGTAAACCAGTTGCCAGGTCTTTCACTTGGTGCAAATCCTACTGTGTGCCAGGGTGCAGCAAGTACATCTATTTCCTTCAGCGGGCTCATGAATGTAGGGCCGGTAAGGCAGGTTTTCCCGCTCATCAATGCTATGACCCAGATGACAGTTCCATCTGGTATTACCAATGTGGCATTTGATGCATTGGGTGGCGCAGGTGGCGCTGATAATGTGAGTGGATCAGCCAACCTCGGATGGGGTGGCGAAGTTGCCGGTAACCTTTCAGTTACTCCAGGCGAAATATTATACATCAATACAGGCGGTTCAGGTGCAAACGGAAGCATTGTAAATGCACAAGGCGGTTATAATGGCGGCGGTATGGCTACTTATTACCCACCTGTAGGCTGCGGTGGCGGTGGCGGCGGCGCTTCTGATATCCGTGTAGGCGGTACTGACCTCAGCAACAGGGTTGTAGTAGCAGGCGGCGGCGGCGGTAATGGATGGGACAGCCCATACGGCGTTTATTTTGGCGGTGCAGGCGGTAATCTTATTGGCGGTAACAGCCAGCCAAATGTTGGAGGCTCCTTCGCAGGTGGTGGCACCCAGTTTGCAGGTGGCGCTCATGCCAATCGTGGTGGCTGGACTCCTGGTACTGACGGCGGCTGGGGCTATGGCGGTGCAGGCAGTGTTCTTGGCGGTGTAGCCGGCGGCGGCGGCGCAGGTTATTATGGCGGCGGCGGCGGCGTTTGGAACGGTGGCGGTGGCGGTTCTTCTTATACCGATCCTTCTTCTACTTCATTAGTAAATTATACCCAGGGCAATAACTCAGGCGATGGCGTTGTAGCTATCATCTATACTATCCCAGGCACTTATACACTTAATGTTCCTTTCCCTGTACCGGTTAACGTTACCAATGTAATGCCTTCAGGCCTTACAGGTAATATTCCTGTTCCAATCCCTGCAGGTACTCCGGCTGGTTCTTATGTAGGTACTATTACTGTTAGCAATCCTACCTGTACAAGTCCTGTTTATTCTTTTACTGTTACTGTAAATGCAACACCCGATGTTGACCTGGCTTCAATCCCCAGCCAGGCAGTTTGTAACAATGATTCAACTGCACCTGTAATTTTCAGCGGATCAGTACCCGGTACCATATTTAACTGGACCTCTGATAATACAAGTTTCGGACTGAGCGCAGGTGACAATACCAATATCGGTGCTTTCCCTGTTAATAACCCAACAGTTAATCCTGAAGTTGCGGATATTACGGTAATACCGGTAGCAGCAGGTTGCCCCGGTATCCCACAGGTATTTACCATTACTGCCAACCCTACCCCAATGCTCAGCAGTAATTTGTTTCCTGCCGGCATTTGCAACAACACTGTTTTCAATTATAATCCTACCAGCCTCACAGGTGGATCCGCTTATAACTGGAGCCGTGCTGCAGTAGCAGGCATTGTAAATGCGACAGCTTCAGGTTCAGGTAATCCGGCTGAAAACCTGGGTAACCTTACCATTGCACCGGTTAGTGTTGCTTATGTTTATACGGTAACTGCCAATTTGTGTTCCAGTGTTCAGACGGTAATTGATACAGTTTATCCTTCTGATTCCCTTAGCAGCCCGCTTAGTAATTCAACCTGCAATGGCCTGGTTTTTGACTACCTGCCAACAAGCCCTGTTTCAGGTTCTACTTTCAACTGGACCAGGAATATTACAACAGGAATTACCAATCCCCCGAATACAGGTTCGGGCGACCCAATGGAAACACTTAATAATGTTACAAGCAATCCTGTAAATGTTATTTACACCTACAGCATCTGGGCCAATGGTTGCCTTAATGTACAGGATGTTACTGTAATGGTTAACCCAACACCAATAATTAACAGCGAAACCACTCCAATGCCGGTTTGTTCAGGCTATCTCTTCACCTATGCTGCATCAAGTGCAACAATGGGAGCTAACCTTAACTGGAACCTTGTTCCGGCAGCAGGCGTTTCTACAAGCGGCGCTATGAGTGGAACAGGAAATGTAAGTGAATTCCTGATGAATTCAAATAACAGCCCTGCTTCAGCTACTTATAATTACACTGCAAGCATCAATGGTTGTTCAGGCCCGGTTACAGCAGTTACTGTAATGGTTAATCCTACGCCAATGCTGACCAGCAATCATAATCCAGCCGCAATTTGCAGCAATACCCCATTTAATTATACAGCTGCCAGTATCCCAGGCACTTCATTTACCTGGGTGCGCGGATCAGTTGCAGGAATCAGCAATTCACCTGCATATGGTTCAGGCAGTATCAGTGAAACACTGGTTAATACAACCGGAAACGTGATCATGGTGCCTTATGCATTCTCAATCCTTGCAGCATCAACAGGTTGTAATGGTACTGATACGGTTTGGGCTACAGTTAATCCTACACCGGAATTCATAAGTTCAATTTCTCCAAACGGAATTTGCGACAGTGGTACATTTAATTATTCTCCGGCTTCAAATGTTTCCGATGCTTCTTTTGGATGGTCCCGCGCTTACACAGCAGGTATTGTTAATGCACCTGCAAGCGGCACAGGCAATCCTGGAGAACAACTTATCAACTCGACCAATGTAAGTGTAAATGTTACCTATGTATTTACAGTTATGGCAAACGGTTGTAGCGGTTCATCTGCAGATGTGAAAGTTACCGTTTATCCACTGGCCCGTATGTCTTCACCTCTTTCCGCAACTATTTGTACTGGTGAGGCTTTTAAATATACCCCATCAAGTTTTGCACCCGGCGTTACCTACGACTGGACCCGTCCGCAGGTTGTAGGATTAACTCCTTATACTGCTTATGGAACAGGTGGCGTAAATGAAACGCTTTACAATTTAACCACAATGCCTCTGAATGCGATCTACCTTTACAGATTGACAGATAATGGCTGTGAAAATCCACAGATTTATGAACTGGTATTAACAGTTAATCCAGCTCCTGCTCCGGCAACGCTCTCTGTCACTTCAAATTCAGTTTGCTCCAATACAATGAACCAATCAGTTTGGGCTTCCATTCCACCTGCTTCAGGCGTTAATTATGAATGGACTGCACAGAATGCAACTCTTACTTCAATGACCTCAAACGGACAATATGCACTTGTTAACTTCCCTAACTCAGGTACTGCGGTTATCACCCTTACTTCTGTTTACGCAGCAACAGGTTGCCTTGGTACTACCAGCATTGACGTAAATGTTGCAGGCAGTGTTGCTGATAATCCTTTAGTGATTTATGATATGGGTATGTTCATCTGCCTTGAAAATGACGAAGACACCTATCAGTGGGGTTATGATGATGCTTCAACTTTTGCATCTTATAGCATCCCAGGCGCTGTTAACCAGAGTTATTCCAATTCTAATGTTGACTTCAATCAATATAATTACTGGGTGATTACCACTCATAATGGTTGTACTCAGAAAACCTATTACAATGCTCCTAAGGTTAATGCAGCATCCCACAAAAACGCAGATCCCGGTCTTAAGGTTTATCCTAACCCTGTTACCGATAATGTGTTCCTGGAATTGACTAATTCTTCAGCAGGCAATATGGTATTTGAAGTTGTAAACATGATGGGCCAGAAACTGATTACCGGTTCGGCCAATGATACTAAAGCTACTATCAATGCTTCAGGCCTTACTCCTGGTGCTTATATCATTAATTGTTATCTGAATGGTTCTAAACTTGCCACAACCAGGTTTATCAAAAATTAATACTTTTCAAAATAAAAAAATATAATAGATGAAAAAAATATTTTTCTTATTGATAGCGGGTGGCGGGTTTTTCTCTTCCTTTGCTCAATCTGCAGATAGTAACGTAAATAGCAATATTTATGGCTTAAAGTATACTGTGGATAGCCTGAGGTCGAACCGGGATACCATTCAAACAAGGATTGACAGCATTCAGGCCAGCCTGAAACATATAAAAGACAGCATCAAAAGGAAAACCTGGTACAAGGACGCTCAGATGTCCAGGTGGGTGCTTGATGTGAATGCGATGGGCGGAATGCTTACTCAGAATATTACCACAGCCAATACCTATGGTAATTATCTGAATGGTATTTCTACTAATAATACTGGTAACCTGACTTTCAAAAACGGGATGTCTTATGGCGGTGACGTTCAGATAGGTTATTTCCTGGGAAAGAAGGCGCACTGGGGTATCGGAATCGGGTTTCAATACCTGAACCAGCAGGGCGATATGGACCTTGACCAGTTCCATGTACAGTACCAATCAACTGATGCCAATGGCAATATCTTCAGGCAGGTGATTACTGCAAATAATCCAATCAAGGAAAATATTCAGACTACCAATTTGAATATTCCGCTGATGCTGAAGTATAAAAACCGGTTTACCAAGCATTCAGGATTCACCTGTGATGGAGGACTTGTTTATAACCTCCAGGAAATGACCATGTATAATACCAATGCTAACTTCAATTACGAAGCAATTTATCAGTTTGCCAAGAACCCTGAAGGTGGTAATCCTGTAACTGTTTATGATAATGGTGTAAATCCTTCAACTAATGATTTGTTGATAACTCAGGCACAGATAAACAAGCACAGCGGTCATACTGCCGACTCATTTGCTATGTATCATAATGCTGGTATGAATGTTGGGTTGAACCAGAATCCTAATAAGAATACCGGTTCTACTACATTCACTCAAGGTACTCTTGGATTCCTGATCAGGCCAGAATACAGCTTCTACCTCTCCAATAAAGTGGCGTTGAATCTCGGTGTATTCTACATGTATCAGCCATTCAATACCTCGGCAAAAGCGGGTTATATGCTTACCAATAAAGTGGGTGATTATTCTTCTGTGACCAATTCGGTAACTTCCAGCGTTAATCAGTCTTATGGTCTTAACCTTGGTGTCCGCATATTCCTGGGTAAATACAAAGAAAAACCCGAAGCCCCTTCAATTACTGAAGATGTTAAGGATCCTACCTGCGGGCTTTGCGATGGGGCTATTACATTCCATAACCTTACTCCTTATACTTCGGTTACTCTTAATTATCTGCTGAATGGTTCTCTGCAGCCAAGCCGCACAGATTCTGTATCGCAGTTCGGTACCTTAAGAATCAATAATCTTTGCGCAGGTGAATACAGCAATATTGAAATCAGCACCGGTACAGAAACAAGGAATGCTCCTCCTACTACCTTGATTAATCCTCCTATCGGTTATTATTCAGAAAGTTTCATGAATCCGCTTAGCTTCGGAGCATGTAATGGTACTATAAAGATACATGGTCTGAAACCAGGTCTAACAGTTACTGTTAAATACACCCTTAACGGAACAGTTCAGCCGCCATTTACCGGTGTGATTGAAAAAGACGGAACTGCAACTATCAGCGGTCTTTGCGCAGGCAACTATACCGGAATTTATGTAGCTGTTAATTCCTGCTCTATTAATGGGGCTGATATTACCCTGACTAACCCTGCACAAGTTCAGCCACAGGTTATCCAGCCTCAGTATTATGATCCGGAACCACGTCCAAGGCGCAATACGCATACTGTAACTGACCGCCCTGATATCTCTACTCCAATATTATTTGACGTAGGTAAAGCAGTTATCAAACCTGAATCAGACAATGTTCTGGAAGAAGCAATTTATGAACTTACAGAAGATGATAATACATATGTTGCTGTAGATGGTTATACCGATATTACCGGTGGCGCACAATACAACCAGGTATTATCTGAACACAGGGCCGAAGCCGTTAAATATTACCTGACTCACCATGGCATTACTGCTAAACGCGTGGATACTGAGGGTCATGGTATTAAAGATCCGGTAGCGGATAACAGTACTCCTGAAGGCAGGACCAAGAACAGGAGGTGTGTGATGTCATTGAAACATGGCAAACGATAAGTAGCATTTTTGTATGGTTAATATAGAAAAAGACTGTTTCCTTTGTGAAACAGTCTTTTTCTTTTACGAAGTTTGGACTGTTTTCGGATTTCAATTAAGGCTAAACGTTGTTTGATGCTTTATTGACTATTTACCATAAACAGTACTATTTTGATGGTTAATTTTCGTGTCAGATGTTAGGTATTCATTTTGCAAATCAGTTTAGCAATTTTTATTGAAGTAATGAATAATAAGAAAATCATTTCCGCTCTTGTTGTACTTGGTTTTGTATTGTGCCTTTTACAGATTTGGGTTCCGGCTTTTTTTCTGACAGGTGATGGGCCTTGCCATGTGAATAATGCACAAATTCTACATGACTTCTGGTGTGGTAAGAATGTGGAATTTTATTCCAGGTTTTTCCAGGTTAGTTATCAACCAAATCCTAACTGGATGGCAACCTTTGTTATTGCCTTGCTTATTTTTGTTGTGAAAGGCGTTGTAGCTGAAAAATTTTTTCTTTCAATTTATGTGATATTATATGCTTCAGGGTTTTACTTATTGTTGGGTAAAGCAGGTAGCAGGAATTCTTTTTGGTTGCTTGTTGTTTTTGTTTTTATATTCACTACTTCACTTTCCAAAGGGTTTTATAATTTCACCTTTAGCATAGCCTTTTATTTCTGGGTTGTCTGGACCTGGCTAAGGTTTATGGAAAAGAAGAATTGGGTTAATGCTTCCTTGTTTTTCCTGTTTAATTTCCTTATATTTTTCACTCATCTCCTGGCTTTTACATTTAGTTGTATTACATGTGCTTCACTCGTTTTGTCGTATGCCTTATCAGATGCGAATTTAGACCTTAGGGCAAAGACGCTGGTTTTTATTCGGAATATGGTATGGCTCTTGCTCTTGCTTTTACCATTTTTGGTTTTGATGCATTGGTTCACCGAAAAGGAAGGTGGCCTTCAGATACATTTGGGGCTCCACAGAAGCCGTATCTTTGATTTGATTGATTTTAAATATATAATAAACGTCAGAGAAGCAGAAGTGGTTTATGCCCGGATAGCTGGTATAACCTTAATTGGGCTTATGTTTGTTTCATTTATTTTCCGGGCAATTGATAAAAGAATACATAAATATGATGGTTTCTTTCTTAGCCTTTTGTTTTTAGGTTTTGTATATATGCTCTTTCCCGAAGAGTTTATGGGTCATCTTATTTTAATTACTGTGCGCGCCCAGCTTTTTGTTTTTATTTTAATGGCTTGTTGTATTTCTTATATGCTGCCCCTTACATGGTTAAAGAATGCCGCGGGTGTGCTCTTGTTTGGCTGTTTTATTGCGCTCAGTGTGCCTCGATTTCTTTGCCAGGAGAGTGCGGCTAAAGGTGTTAGTGATTATGTTTCGGGCATTGATTCCGTAAAACCCTATTCTGTAATTTTGCCTCTTGATTTTTCCCCCAATGGCAGGGATTTCAAAGGGGAAATGATCACGGATAAAAACTGGCTTTTTGTTCATGCAGCCCAATATATGGGCACCATGAAGCCATGTCTTGTTGTAGATAATTACGAGGCTAACCTGGAGTACTTCCCTCTTGTATGGAAGCAGGGTGTTAATCCTTACAATCACCTCAGCAGAGGGCAGGGAATTGAATCTCAGCCTCCTTTTGCCAGGATTGCGGAATATAAAGATATTACCGGTGTGAAGGTTGATTATGTAGCTATGTGGTGCTATAATGATTCTTTTCTCGCAGATACTAATTTTAATAAGTTGTATAAAGAGATAAACAGGGATTTTCATGTGCTGCATGTTTCAAAAGGAGGTCGTTCCATTTTATATGGTCGAAACTGAATCTATTGTAGATATATAGAATTGGGGTCGCTTTTAAGGGTTAATAATGAATATGCTATGGTTGTGCGATGTCCTATATTTGAATTCGTACCTGTTTTAAGGATTTTTTTAGCAATTTTTTTTGTACCGGTTAACCGTAAGTGGATTTTTTGCTTACCTTTGTAGCCCGGTTTTAGAAATGGAGGCTGTAGCTCAGTTGGTTAGAGCATCAGATTGTGGTTCTGAGGGTCGAGGGTTCGAGACCCTTCAGCCTCCCTTAAAAGACGAATAAAAAAGCGCTGATTTCAGCGCTTTTTTTATTCCCTTATTTTCTCACGCTCCTAATTTTTAGAAGGAAATGTAAATATGATGTTTCCTATTATTTAATTTGACCTTGTTAGGGTTAATTTTAAATATTTGCAAATTGCTGCCGGGATTATTTGAAATGTACTCAATAATTGTATCTTTGTATTTACCGTTATCGGGATTGGGATAGGTTTTTATGAATTTTCGCAAGGTTTAATTCTTTATTTAAAACGGCGCTAAATGTAACCGTTGGCCAAGAATTTAATTGAACTTTTCTCATCATTCAGTGGTAAGGTTTTAAAATTTTATTACTGCATAATAATGAGAACGCTTAAAACGCGCGCTAAATCTTATTCATAAATTTATTAGTAAACATAAAATATATATAATATGAGTTTAGAAGTAACCGGCAGACTGATTGAAAAATATGAGGCACAGAATGTAACGCAAACATTCAAGACCCGCGAATTTGTTATTGAACTTGCTGAAGAGATCAATGGGAATACCTATACTAACTATGCTAAAATGCAGTTGGTGCAAAATAAGTGTGATATAATCGACCGTTTCAATAAAGGTGATATGGTTAAGGTTAGTTTTAATATCCGTGGAAGGTCTTATGTTGATAAAAAAGATGGTAAGACTAAATACATTTCAAACATGGATGCATGGCGTGTAGAAGCCCCCTCGGCTCCATCAGGTCCATCACAGGGTAACCAGCAGCCACAGGGATATAATAACCCCGCTCCAGGTTATAATAATTCTCCCCAGGGTTATAATAATGCTGCTCCTGTTTACAACAATCCCCCTCAGGGATATAATCAGGCTCCAGCCTATAATCAGCAGGGAGGAAATGGAGGTGGTAATTTCAACCAGGCGCCTAATTATAACCAGTCTGCAGGCAATAATGATGATCTTCCCTTCTAATATTGGGATGGGGTAAAGGAATAGAAAAAGAGGGTCATTGAAATGAAAGTTTTAGTGTCTACTTGAAAATATTACATTTTCGGAATTAGTGTTGGATGCTTTGTGCCTTGGTTTGCCTTTTGTTTTTGATTAAGTGTGAATGTCAAAATAAATTCCGCATATTACTTGTTCTTTTCCATTTTTTATGTTGAAAAGCCTTTAAGTAATTCATTATTATGAACTTTTCGCCTTAAAAAAAGAAAAGTGGCAGCGTAAAATTTGTTGGATTTTTTTTGACATTCTTGCTAAGGAACGATGACAAAATAAGGTCCACCAATTTAACTGTTCTTTTCCATTTCTGCTGCGTTGCAAAAGTCTTTAAATAGTTTACTATTCGCAGCTTTTGCATCTTGCATAAAAGAAAAATAATATTTAACTTAGTGGACTTTATTTTGTCAACGTTCCTAAGGGCATTTAAGAAAATAAAGGTTATTTCTTTTTTTTCCTTTTTTGGTGCGTTGTAAAAGTCTTTAAATAACTTATTATTAGCAGATTTTCTGCCTTGGTAAAAAGAAAAATGACAGCGGTAAAGAGTAACCTTTATTTCCTAACAAGCCCTAAAAGTTAATTCTGTTGATAGTAATTTTTTGAGGTGAGCAATTACCGGTAAATACCCGCCGGAATTTTTTAATGTTTGATCAAGTTTCTGTTTTTATGCGATATTATTCCCGATTTTCAATTTGTATTTTGCTGGCAATAACGTTTTTAAGCGCATGTAGCAAAAAGCCTGAAACTGCCTGTTATATTCCAAAGGACGCTGTGGCGGTGGCCGAAATAAATCTGAAATCGCTAAGTAAAAAAATAGCATGGAACCTTATTACAGGTAGTAAACTTTTCAAGGAAATGCAAAAACGGATTCCTGAGAAATCTACTAAAGACGCCATGAGTGGGATTGAAAAGGCTGGGATTGATGCGTTTAATACTTTTTACGTTTATGTAAAGACGGATACGCGTTTTAAAGGCGGAAACAGGATAACTGGATTGGTTCCCCTTAGTGATGCCGGCGCATGGGAAACTTATGTGAAGCAGGTTTTTCCGAATGTGGAAATAAAAAAACTTAATGGCCGTAAAGAGGCGAGCCTGGGAACGGATATGTATGTAGGCTGGAATAACAATTTGCTTATTATTATTAATGTAATGGAAGACAAGGGGATGATGGATGATGAAATGGACGGCAGGCCTGGGGGAAGACACAAAAAATCGTCGGTTTCAAAAGACGATATTTCAGCTGAAATAGGTAATGCTTTTGCGGTTACAAGGGAGAATTCAATTATAGATAATAAGAGGTTTAATGAATTGGAGTCAGAAGGCCACGATATTTCTTTCTGGCTTAATTATGAGCAATTGATGCTTCAATACAGTAGCGAAATGGCTGATAAAATGGGTGTGACCTTATCAAATACCTTTTGGAAGGATATTGCGTTTACAGCCGGATTTGATTTTGTTAAGGGGAAAATTACAGGGGAGGTGCATTATTGTCTTTCAGACAGCTTAAGGAAGATAGGTGAAGAATTGGGGTCGACGGTAGCAGATAAAGATATGATTGAAAGATTGCCTGGTAATGATATGGATATGATGCTTGCATTGCATGTCTCTCCTAAAGGTATAAAAGAAATCCTGGAAAAATTTGGTTGGCTTGGAATGGCAAATGCCGGTTTAAGAACCCAGGACATGAATGTGGATAATATACTTGATGCCTTCACAGGTGATATGGCTATTGTAATGAATGATTTCAGCCTGAAAAGTGAAAAAACGAAAGTTTTTTATCAAGGACATCTGATTGAGCAGGTTGACCATAACCCCACTCTAAGCATGAGTTATGTGGTGAAAATCAATAAAAAAGAAAATTTTCAGGCCTTGCTGAAACGGGCACAGGATGCAGGATTGAAATCTCTTGGTAATGGTTTTGTTGTGCCAATTGATGAAAAAGATTCTATTTACATAATGATGAATGACCAATATGCTGTGGTTTCAAATAAACTTGGTTATTCAAAAGGAGTCCTTGAGGGTACCTTCAAATCACAAAAAATGTCGGATCAGGCTTCATCAAGGATTATGGGTTATCCCTGGGCGTTGTTTATTGACGTGCAGCAGTTATTTAAAAATGTTGATAGTAAGATAAGCAATTCGGCGCATGATTCTGTAATGGTAGCAGAAAGCAGGAACCTGCTTAGCAGTATTACTTTTAATGGAGGTTTTTTCAAAAATAATGCTATTAACTATAATCTGGATATCAGTTTTAAAAATACGGATGAGAATAGCATCATAGAACTTATGGATTTTGGTATGAAAATGAGTGATGCGAATAACCTTCAAAACGGTAATTAATCCACAAGTCCAGGAAGGTTGAATGCGTCTGGTTTACATTTTTTCCCTCTTTTTTATTAAGAAAATCGGTTTTATCTTTGTTTTTTATTATTTTTAACTAAAGTAACCAAAGGTCAATGCAAAAGTCATTCATTATCAGGTTCAGCATTATTGCGGCCCTTATAAGCGTTTCGTTTTTTAACTGCAAGAAAATTTCCGGCATAGATAATGGAAATATTATTGAAACACCATATAGCCTTTATTTTTCTGACTCATCCGGCGCTTTATATAAATCGAATGATGGTACCTCTTTTAACCGTGTTTTCAGTCCCGATGGTTTTCCAGCAAGGGCACTGATGACTTGTGGCGATTATGTGCTGTGGTGCAAAGAAAATATTTACATAAGCGCTGATAATGGTGATAATTTCAGCCATGCTTTTGATTCCCTGCAATCTTTGACCGGATTCCCTTCTGTTTTTCAATATGATGTAAACGGAAGGCATATGGATCTTAACCAGTCTATGCTGGCCTATTGTCCAGGGTCTCCGGGTTTTGTTTATGCCACCACTAATTCGCCACATTCTATTGCTATGCCGGATTATGTGGGGGTAGCCTACAACAATAATTATGGCAAACAAGGTAACTGGTCGATAGACAACGGATATGATACTATACCCGGTAATGTGGGTTCTATGCCAGTAAGGATGGTATCTTTTGCTTTAATGCCGAATGGTACGCTTGCCGGTCTTGCTATTGCTGATGATCCGGTACTTCCCGATTATACCTCTTTCAGAAACTTTTACAATAACGGGCCTACCAACCCTTATTCTTTCTGGGAAGAAACAACCGGATCACTGGTAAATGCTAATTTACCCACTGCAGGGGTAACCTTACCTCCCAATGCTATTAATCCGGATACCGGCTTTTTTACACTTGGTGCGTATAACAGTCGCTTAATTGCTATTGACCAAAAGGGTAATTGCGGTGCATGGTATAGCGATGATTTGGGCAGAAACTGGGCTCCTTATTCTGGCCTTCCTAAAAACACCCCTTTGTTATGCATCAATTCTCCCTTTAACCAGATTTGCTTTATAGGTACGTATAGACAGGGTTTGTACTATCTTAGTCCTAATACCACTACCTGGATGCAGGTTACCTCAGGGCTTACTTCTAACCTGATAATATGGGGAATAACTTATAAGCAAAATATTTTCAAGAATAATACCAAGATCAATTACGTATTCCTTGCCACAAATATGGGTATTTATAAAAGCGTTGACAACGGTTTACATTGGGTACTTACGATACCTGGTAATTTCAGGAATATTTATTAGTACTGAATGTCATGCTTTGGGTGGTACATCCTGGTAAAGCAATTTAGAGGTTTTTTTAAAAAGCTTCTTTCATTTAAGTTTTTGGAAGAAGCTTTTTCAATTAATGAACATTTTAAATGCAACCCGAAAAGCAACATTAAAAATTAATCTGGGCAAAATAGGATTGATTTACAGATTTAAGAATGAAAATGAGTGAATTGAATATCCTGCAATGCAACTATATACAAGAAAATCGGAAGGTACTATACCAACCATTTGACATTTTTTACTGTCTTTATAGTCAACGTTCTTAAGGAAAACTGTTTAATCAATCTTTATTATTTTATAACCTCAATAAACAACGGCCAATGCGGAAATCAATAATATATATCAGGTTCGGCATTCTTGCTGCACTTGCAAGCATTTTGTTTTTTAATTGTAAGAAGATATCCGGGATAGATAACGGGAATATTATTGAAACACCGTATAGCCTTTATTTTGCTGATTCGGCAGGGGCATTATATAAATCTAACGATGGAACGACCTATAACCGCGTTTTCAGCCCAGATGGGTTTCCTTCAAGAGCATTAATAACCTGCAGTGATTTTGTGCTTTGGTGTAAGACAAATATTTATAACAGCGCTGATAATGGCGATAATTTCAGCCATGCTTTTGATTCCCTTCAATCTTTAACCGGTTTTCCATCTGTGTTTCAATATGATGTAAATGGGAGGCATATGGATCTGAACCAGTCAATGTTGGCCTATTGCCCCGGGTCTCCGGGTTTAGTTTATGCTACTACCAATTCTCCGCATTCGATTGCGATGCCTGATTATCTGGGTGTAGCTTATAATAATAACTTTGGTAAGCAAGGTAACTGGTCAATAGATAATGGATATGATATTATTCCCGGGAATGTGGGCACTATGCCTGTGAAGATGGTGTCTTTTGCCCTAATGCCCAATGGTACACTTACTGGCCTGGCAATTGACGACGATGCGGCAACACCGGATTTTACATCCTTCAGAAACTTTTATAATACTGCCCCTACCAATCCGTACTCTACCTGGGAAGAAACTACCGGTACCTTAATTAATGCTACTTTTCCTGCAGCCGGAGTTACCTTACCACCTAATGCAATTAATCCGGATACCGGTTTTTTTACACTCGGCACCTATAACAACCGCTTAATAGCAATTGACCAAAAAGGTAATTGCGGGGCATGGTATAGCGATGATTTGGGTAGGAACTGGGCTGAATATTCAGGTATCCCCGCTAAAACACCCCTTTTATGCATTAATGCTCCTTTCAACCAGATTTGTTTTATAGGCACCTATGGCCAGGGTTTGTATTATTTGAGTCCCAATACTACCAACTGGATACAGGTTACTTCGGGGCTTACCTCGAACCTGATAGTATGGGGTATAACCTGTAAACAGAATATATTTAAGAACGAAACTCAATCAAATTTTATTTTCCTTGCTACGAATATGGGTATTTTTAAGAGCGTAGACAACGGATTGCACTGGTTGCTTACCATTCCCGGTAATTTCAGGAATATTTTTTAGTAAGCGTTAATTGGTTGGCTATTTGGGCTAAATTTCTGAATTGTTTTGATAAAATAAATTTAAAAAAGCTTCTTCCATTTTTATAATTGGGTGAAGCTTTTTCATTGCTCAGGACTTTGCAATAAACATTTCAGATGCTATCTTGTCTGCAAATAATTTGCCCTTTTCGGTAAGTACAATAGTCCGGCCCTCATATTTTAACCACTTTTTTTCGTAAAATAAGTGGCTTGATTTTTCAACCATGCCGGAATAAACACTATCCCAATTGGAGGTGATATAGTCGAGGTCGCAGCCGCCGGATGTGCGCAGGGATGTCATAATATATTCATTAAGATGTTCAGTATGCGTCAGGATTTCTTCTTCAAAGGTCAGTTTGCGGTCGGTAAGCAAACTCTTGGTGTAAAGAGGGTTATTGGATATATTCCATCTGCGCGAGGCGCCATTGAAGGAATGGGCTGCAGGGCCTATACCCAGGTAAGGCATTCCTGACCAGTAATTGGAATTATGTATAGCTTTATGTCCCGGCAGGGCAAGGTTTGAAATTTCATAATGGTCATAACCATTTATAGCAGCCTGCATCATCAGTATCTCAAATTGAACTGCAGCCTGTGATAGGTCTACGGGCAAAGATTTTTTGTTTAAAATGGCATGGTGCAAGGCAGTCTTTTCTTCTACAGTAAGCGCATATGCCGAAAAATGGGGTATTTTAAGGTTTTTGACTCTGTTTAAAGCTTCTTTCCAATCGTTATCTTTTAAACCGGGAATTCCATAAATCAGGTCGATGCTCAGGTTGGTATAGCCTGCATCCTGGGCAGCTTTGATGGCATAATCGGCCTGGTTTGAATTGTGCGCTCTTTTCATATAGAGGAGGTCCTCATCCCTGAACGACTGAACACCTATACTTAGCCGGTTTATTGGAGTGTTTTTCAGGCTCCTGATATAAATTTTGTCCAGGTCATCAGGATTGGCTTCGAGGGTTATTTCATCAGGATTCAGTACCGGGTAAAATTTGAATATGGCATCCATTAGCCGGTTTATTTCATCAGCAGTTAAAAGCGAAGGAGTACCACCCCCGAAATAGATTGTAGCTATTTCAGCGCCATTAAGGTAATCCCTCATCATCTCCAGTTCCACCTGCATGGCCTTCAATAATTCGTCCTTATGTTTTAAGGAAGTGGAGAAATGGAAATTGCAATACACACAAGCCTGCCTGCAAAAGGGAATATGCAAGTAAATCCCTGCTTTTTTTGAGGCTTTCAGAATTGGCTTTTCAGGCCCTTCAACAGTTTGGGTATTTCCATTCAGGTCTTTTATCTGCATTGGGGCAAAGTTAGGGTTTTGGCAAGCATATATGTTGAGGGAGGTGAATAAGAAGAAGAGTCCTGTTGAAAAATGCCAGAAACAAGGCTATGAAAAATAGCAATGTTTCTGGCAGTATAATTGAGTATGAAAATTAAAAAGCCTTAAAATTCGGCATTCTTGGGAGTACGCGGAAAGGGGATCACATCCCTTATATTGGTCATCCCGGTCACAAATAAAACCAGGCGCTCAAAACCAAGGCCGAAACCTGCATGGGGCACAGTGCCAAAGCGCCGGGTATCAAGGTACCAATACATTTCTTCGGCAGGGATATGCATCTCAGCCATCCGTGTTTCAAGTTTATCCAGTCTTTCTTCTCTCTGCGAGCCACCAACAAGCTCTCCTATTCCCGGCACCAGGATATCCATGGCGGCAACAGTTTTGCCGTCATCATTCTGCCGCATATAAAAAGCTTTTATTTCTTTGGGGTATCCTGTTACGATTACCGGCTTTTTGAAGTGTTTTTCAACCAGGTAACGTTCATGTTCACTTTGAAGGTCAACGCCCCATTTTACATCATACTGAAATTTCTTCTTTTTATAGGTTGGCGAGTTGACCAGAATATCAATAGCCCCGGTATAGGTGATGCGTTCAAAACTGTTTTGGAGCACGAATTCCAGTTTTTCAACCAGTCCCATATCACTGCGCTCGTTCATTGGTTTCTGCTTTTCCTCATCTGCCAACCTCTGAGCCAGGAATTCTATATCCTCCCGGTTGTGGTCGAGCGCATAGGCAATCACATATTTTATAAAGTCCTCAGCAAGGTCCATATTGTCGTTAATATCGTTGAAGGCAACCTCGGGTTCTATCATCCAGAATTCGGCAAGGTGGCGGGCGGTATTTGAGTTTTCGGCTCTGAAAGTAGGCCCGAAGGTATAAACCTCACTGAATGCCATGGCGCCAAGTTCTGCCTCCAATTGTCCGCTTACGGTAAGATTGGTGCAGCGGCCAAAGAAATCCTCCTTATAATTAATACTTCCATCATCATTGAGGGGCGGATTATTCAGAGGCAGGGTAGTGACACAAAACATTTCACCCGCGCCTTCGGCATCAGATGCCGTAACGATTGGCGTATGCATGTATACAAAGCCCCGGTCATTGTAGAATTTATGTATGGCATAGGCCAGGGTATGCCGCACACGAAATACTGCCCCAAATGTATTGGTACGGAACCGTAGGTGGGCAATCTCGCGCAGGTATTCGAGGCTGGGCCTGTTTTTAAGCTGCAGTGGGAATTGCTCAGGGTCGCAAGCGCCAAGTATGGTAATATTTTCTGCTTTTATTTCCACCTTCTGGCCCTTGCCAAGGGAGGGGATTACAATACCGTCAACACTAAGCGAAGCGCCATTGGTAATGAGCTTAACTATAGATTCATCGGTATCGAGGCCTATTACCACCTGGATATTGCCCATGCAGGAACCATCATTAACCGCAATAAACTGGTTGTTTCGGAAGGAACGTATCCAACCCTTAATATTTACCTGATAATCTGATTTGTCGCTTTGAAGAATGTCCTTAATCTTTGTCCGTTTCATTATATATAAATGGTATTAATTTTTGAAGCCTCCTTTACGGGCTTATTTACTGAAAAACAGGTATTTAATCGCCAGAATCATCAGGAATATCCCAAAAATTCTTTTTAGCGTAGCTTCTTCCAGCCTTAATGCAATTTTGCTGCCGAAGAAACTTCCGATAATAAAGGCTATACACAATATTATTGCTATTTTCATATCGACCTGTCCAGCTTTTTGGTAATTGATAACGGCGAGAATGCCGATAGGGGGCAGAAGCATAGCCAATGAGGTGCCTTGGGCCATTTTCTGTGTCATTGCAAAAAGGAAAACCAGGGCTGGGACAATGATAACGCCCCCACCTATGCCTACCATGCTGCTGAGCACGCCGGCTACCAGGCCAATAGCCAGTAAGGCTAATATTGTTGTCGTGCTTATATTCATAACCCCAGGGTACCTGTTTTTTAAAGCCGTTTAAAGTACAAACCCAAAAGTATAAAGTTGGGGGTATATTATCAAATTAAGTAGCTGAAACGGGAATTATTCCGGAATGGTAAGATTTATTTCCAGTTACTTACTTAGGAATTGATTTTTCCAAGCCGGCCTATCTGCCAGGGCCAGAATATTTTGCCGGTAAGCAGGCCCCTTGCTTGTTTTCTTTCCACAAACCAGAACAGGAGCATTGCCATAAAAAAGGCAAAAGGAATGCCTATGCCCCTGGTGAGTATTCCATACCATGCATTGCGGTCGGATGTGAAATGAGAAACAAGGTTATCAGTAAAGTAAAAAACAGAAAAATGAATCAGGAATAAGGAATAGGACCGCTCTCCCAGCCAAATCATAATGTTATTATCAAGAAATGCCTTTAATGAATTGAGGTTAAAAGCAAGGGTAATGATGCCTGCATACAAAAGCCCATAACCCGAATGAAATATGGAATAATAAAGAAAGGGATGACTGAAAACAGAAGGGAAATAGGAGCATAGGGCTGTATTGGTAAGAACAAAGCCGGTAAAGATAAAAACCAGGCCGGAAATTAGGAACCAGATGCCATGTTTAATATCGAAATCCCTGGCGGCAAGGAAGACCCCCATTAGAAAACAGACAGGGTATTCTACACACCGGCCAATGGTGGAAACATAGGTGGTTAAGGAATAAAGGTAGGGTACATACCTCGACAGGAGGATTTGCAAGGCAAGTGTGCAAATCAGGGTTCCAGAGATGGTTGCGGCTATCTTAAAGTTGCTGATCTTATCGTGGGCATGGAAATTGAAAACAATAATTGGTGCAACTATGTAGAAAAGAATTTCGATTCCCAGGCTCCACCAGGCGAGGTTGAAAAACTGCCCGTCGAAATTGATAATAAAGGCTTCCTTAAAAAGTTCGAGGAATGAAAATCCCATATGGAAACCCCTGATATTATACCAGGTGGGGAAGGTATTGTTGATATAAACAATTGCCGCGCCGATAATCAAAGCAAAGAAATAGGGTGGATAAATTCTCCTGAGCCTCCTGATAAAATATTCACCAACCTTGAATGTTTTTTGTTTTCTGAGATATGGGCGTAGCAAAACAACCCCGCTGAGCACAAAAAACAAATCTACCCCCGATTGTGTGAATAATTGAAGGAATGAGCCGACCAGGGGCAGGTTGTGGTGCATGAAAAACAGCCGGATGTTGGAAGAAAAAGCATGGTGAATGACAATCATAGTTGCCGCGATGCCTCTTATTCCATCTAAAAAATGAAACCGTTGTTGTTTGTCAACAAGGAGTTTATTGCTATTTAACGTATCTTGAATCTGTAATAAATCTTGTGACATATTTTTAGAGTTGGTGTAGGAGCTACACCCGTCGAGTTTATTAATATAATATTCTTTTTTCATTTTATCCTTGTGCTGCTCCTATGGTGCAGATACAAAAACTGTCATTCATTTTCTACAAAGCCTTTGCACCGATGGTGCAACTCTTATTAATTCTTTCATCATGTTGGCTCCGTTAGGAGCCAAGGGCTTTGTTGGAAACCATAAGCCAAATCTGATTTAGCTCCGTTTGAGCTAAGCCTGTCGCGTTTATTATTTTAATACCCTTCTCCCATTTTATCCTTGCGCTGCTCCTACGGAGCAGAAGCCAAATTTGTCATTCGTTTTCTACAAAGCCTTTGCACCTATGGTGCAACCCTTATTAATTCTTTCATCATGTTGGCTCCGTTAGAAGCCAAAGGCTTTGTAGGAAACCATAAGCCAAATCTGATTTAGTTCTTTAGGAGCTAAGCCCGTCGAGTTTATTACTTTAATACCCTTCTCCCATTTTATCCTTGCGCTGGTCCTATGGAGCAGAAGCCAAATTTGTCATTCATTTTCTACAAAGCCTTTGCACCTATGGTGCAACCATTATTAATTATTTCTGCTTGTTGGCTCCGTTAGGAGCCAAAGGCTTTGTAGGAAACCATAAACCAAATCTGATTTAGCTCCGTAGGAGCTAAGCTCGTCGCGTTTATTACTTTAATACTCTTCTCCCATTCTATCCTTGCGCTGCTCCTACGGAGCAGATAGAAAAACTGTCATCCATTTTCTATTTAGCTTTTGCTCCTATGGTCTAACCATTATTAATTATTTCTTCTTGTTGGCACCATTAGGAGCCAATGGTTTTGTAGAAAACCGATAGCCAAATCTGGTATAGCTCCGTAGGAGCTAAGCCAGTCGCGTTTATTACTTTAATGCTCTTCTTCCATTCTATCCTTGCGCTGCTCCTACGGAGCAGAAACCAAATTTGTCATACATTTTCTACAAAGCCTTTGCACCTATGGTGCAACCATTATTAATTATTTCTGCTTGTTGGCTCCATTAGGAGCCAATGGCTTTGTAGAAAACCATAAACCAAATCTGATTTAGCTCCGTAGGAGCTTAGCTCGTCGCGTTTATTACTTTAATACTCTTCTCCCATTTTATCCTTGCTCTGCTCCTACGGAGCAGAAACCAAATTTGTCATACATTTTCTACAAAGCCTTTGCACCTATGGTGCAACCATTATTAATTATTTCTGCTTGTTGGCTCCGTTAGGAGCCAAAGGCTTTATAGGAAACCAATTGCCAAATCTTATTTAGCTCCGTAGGAGCTACGCCCGTCGCGTTTATTACTTAAATACTCTTCTCCCATTCTATCCTTGCGCTGCTCCTACGGAGCAGATACAAAAACTGTCATTCATTTTTTACAAAGCCTTTGCACCGATAGTGCAATCCCCTTTAATTGAATATTTAGAAGTGGATTGAGCTAAATCAGAAAACCACAAATCAAACCACAAACCGGTCAATGACCGCAAAAATACGTTTTATATCATCTTTATTTAAATTGGATCCGGATGGCAGGCATAGGCCGTTTTTAAATAAATTTTCAGAAGTACCATCGCCATAAAAGGGGCATCCTTCAAAAACCGGCTGCATATGCATGGGTTTCCAGAGGGGACGCGATTCTATATTTTCTTTTTCAAGCGCCAGGCGAAGGTCTTCCCTGGTAAAACCAGCTTCAACAGGGTCAATAAGCATAGTGGTGAGCCAGCGGTTACTAAAATATCCCGGCAATTCTTCAGGGAATGAGATCCCTAAATGTCCATTGTAGCGGGTGTGGTATTGTTCATAAATACTTCTGCGTTCCTTTATTCTTTGTGCAAGTACTTCCATTTGCCCACGGCCTATACCGGCGCAGATATTGCTCATGCGGTAGTTGTAGCCTATTTGCGAATGCTGGTAATGTGGAGCCTCATCCCTTGCCTGTGTAGCCAGGAAGCGGGCGTCTTTTGCAATCTGGCTATTTTGTGAAACCAAAGCGCCCCCTCCTGAAGTGGTTATAATCTTGTTGCCATTGAATGATAATACGCCAATTTCACCAAAAGTGCCGCATTTACGGCCATTAATAGATGAACCTATAGCCTCCGCAGCATCTTCCAATACCGGAATCTGGTATTGGGCGGCAATGGCCATGATTTCAATCATTTTGGCAGGCATACCATACAGATGAACGGGTATGATGGCTTTGGGCTTTTTACCCTTGGCAATCCTGTCCTTAATTGCCTGTTCCATAATCTCAGGCGACATATTCCAGGTGTCCTTTTCGCTGTCAACAAAAACGGGTATGGCCCCGATATAGCTGATTGGGTTTGCGGTAGCTGAAAAGGTCATACTCTGGCAGATCACCTCATCGCCATGTTTCACGCCCAGCAAAACCAGTCCAAGGTGCAGACCAGCCGTGCCAGAACTGAGCGCCGCCACATGGCAGCCATTACCCAAAAACAATTGAAGGTCCTGCTCAAAACCATTCACATTAGGCCCCAGGGGGGCGATCCAGTTACTCAGAAAAGCATCCTTTACAAATTGTTCTTCCGTACCGCCCATGTGGGGCGAAGACAGCCATATTTTTGCGTTCATTCTTAAGGTTGTTTTGTTTTAATTATTTTAGCGGGGTTGCCCACAGCCGTTGCATAATCCGGAATATCCCTAATCACCACTGTGCCAACGCCAATATTGCACCATTTGCCAATTCTTACTCCCTGTATCACTGATGCCCCCGTGCCTATATGGGTTCCTTCACCTACTTGCACATCACCGCTAAGGGCAGCATTGGGAGATATATGCACGTAGTCCCCGAGCACACAGTCGTGGTCAATGCTGCAACTGGTATTCAAAATACAGTGTTTGCCAACTTTTACATCCGCATTCACAGTCACGCTTGCCATTATTACGGTGCCTTCGCCTATCTGGGCTCTTTTTGAAAGGAAGGCAGTGGAATGGATGGCTGTTCCAAAATTTATCCTGTCCTTCAACCTTTCTGCTACCCGCTTGCGGGTAGCATTGATGCCGATGCTGATGATCATTTTATCTTCAACCGGCACATCGGCCGGCAAGGGTTTTTTCACTACATATTCCCAAACCGGAGCCCGGTCGGCATCGTCCCATATTTCTATGTGAGGCGTTTGGATGTTTTCGAGAATCTCAATAATCACTTTGCCATGCCCGCTGGCGCCGTAAACAATCATAAGCAGGTTGTGAATCAGGCAAAGATAATTATTGTGGCGTATTTTATGGAAGGTAGTGGAATAAATGACCTGGCAAAAATGGAATTGTGAAAATTGATTTTATGGGGTTTAAACTTTATTTTTGTTGTTTAAGATTTATTTCCATCCCCCCTCATCTTTATTTTACCTCATGGATAATTCAGACCTGCTACTATTGCGAAACGCCATAAACCGGTTTGTAAAGACAAGTGATGAAGAGTGGGGTATGCTCCTGCCGCATATTGAGGAAAGATATCTGGACAGACAATCCGATTTCGCCAAAGAAGGCAAAATAGCTATGGAAGTGGGTTTTTTGCTGGAAGGCGATATGCGCCATTATTATACCAGGGACGGTATAGAAAAAACAACCTATTTTTATTTTGAGGGCCATTTTGTATCGTCCTATCTCAGTTGTATTACAGGCAAGCCATCGGATCTGACAATACAGGCTATAACTGATTGCCGCCTGCTGGTGTTTAAATATAAAATACTCCAGAACCTTTATAACTTATCCCATAACTGGGAGCGGTTTGGCAGGCTGGTTGCCGAATATCTGGCTATAGGCCTTGAAGAAAGAATGGTGGGCCTGCTGATGCTGAGCCCGGAGGAAAGGTATATTCAGCTGCTTGAAAGCAATAAGCAGAAGATCATTGAGCGCATTCCCCAGCATTATGTTTCGAGTTACCTGGGTATTACCCCGGTAAGTCTTAGCCGCATCAGGCGAAGGTTGCTGAAAAAATAATTTTCAGGGTATGTATTTGTTCCAAAAAATTGCGGCAACCGGTTTTTCTTATCTTATGTTAACGTCCCGATGCGGGGCGCTTAGGGAAATTTGCATCATAAAACAAATATTTATGAGATTTCTCTTAAAAACGGAAGAGGCCACACAATTGGCCATCGCGATTTTCGCCCTTTATTATCAGCCCATTCATTTTGCCTGGTGGCTATGGCCTATTCTGTTCTTGTTGCCTGACTTGAGTATGGCGGGTTATTTAATCAACAACAGGGCTGGAGCCGTCTTTTATAATGTTTTCCACTACAAAGCAATTGCAGGACTCCTCATACTCTCTGGCTTTGCTTATGTTATGCCTGCCTTATATTTTGCCGGGCTGCTACTATGGGCGCATTCATCATTTGATCGTATGATGGGTTATGGCCTCAAATATCCCGACTCCTTCAATCATACCCACCTTGGGAATATTGGGAAACAAAAAGTTGCATGAAATAATTATTCGGGCGAGCGTATGATTAACGGATGCCTGTCTAAAGTCACCCAATGTTAAATATTTAAGAGTTAATTTTGCAAAGCTGATTTTAAAAGTATTTTAGCCCTGATTTTCCTTAAGGTAATTGTTATTTATTCTACTCAACAGGCATGATTAAATCATCTAAACAAACCATAATACGCGATATCAGCTGGCTTGCTTTTAACGCACGGGTATTACAGGAGGCTAATGACCCAACCAACCATATTCATGACAGGCTTCGTTTCCTGGGTATTTTCTCCAACAACCTCGATGAGTTTTTCAGGGTGCGTGTAGCTGCTCTAAACAAGATGGTTTTGCTGGGAAAGGCTGCTAAAATGCACCTGGAAGCCAACCCGGATAAAATATTAAAAAAAATACAGCAAACGGTTATTACCCAGCAAGCTGAATTCGACGCCACCTATTCGGATATAATTGCCGAATTGGAGAAAAAACACGTTTACATAAAGAATGAAAGGCAATTGTCTAAAAAACAAAAGGATTTTGTGACCCGCTATTTCGATGAAAAAGTGAGGACTCAATTAATTCCGCTGATGATTGAGACCATGCCGCAGATTCCCTTACTCAGGGATAAATCCATTTACCTGGCGTGCATATTGGGAAGCACCAGGGAATCGATGGTGCAGAGATATGCACTTATTGAAATCCCTACCAAAGTATTGCCAAGGTTTGTGATATTACCCTCTGAGGAAGGAAGGACTGATGTAGTTTTGCTGGAGGATATCATCAGGCTAAACCTTCCGGGACTGTTTGCCCCCTTTGGCTTTGATAAGTTTCTGGGTTATATTATAAAGGTTACCAGGGATGCTGAGCTGGATATAGATAATGACGTGACAACAAATATTATGGATGCGCTTGCCAAGGGCCTTAAAAACAGGAAACATGGCCGCGCTACCCGTTTTGTGTATGACCGACATATTGACCCATCATTGCTCAATTACCTGGTGAGGCGACTGGGCCTCACCAAAAAAGACAACCATATTCCAGGCGGCAGGATTCACAATTTTAAGGACTTTATAGATTTTCCGGCATCTATTTTCAATGACCTGCATCACAGGCCCGAGCCTTTTGTGCATCCACTGCTCAAACAGCCTTGCCGCATTATGGAGGTAATAGAAAAAAAGGATGTAATGCTGCACCTGCCCTACCATTCATTCGATTCGGTAATAGACCTGCTTCGTGAGGCGGCCATTGATCCTTTTGTACAAAGTATCAGGATTACCTGTTACCGTCTTGCCAAAAACTCCAAGATAATCAATGCCCTGATTAATGCGGTAAGAAATGGCAAGGAGGTTACTGTTGTTATAGAACTGAGGGCGAGATTTGATGAAGAGGCCAACCTGAGATGGAAGGAACAACTGGAAGAAGAGGGTGTAAAAGTAGTATTGGGCATCCATGATATGAAGGTTCATGCCAAAATTTGCGTAATCAAGAAACGGGAGTTCAACCGGATTAAACAGTATGCCTTCGTTTCAACCGGAAACCTTAACGAGAATACCGCAAGGTATTACGGCGATCACTGCCTGCTGACTACCAATAAAAATATCATAGCAGACATAAACCGGGTGTTTGATTACCTCGAAAACCCTACACAAAAACCTACCGGTCTCAGGAATTGTAAAACTTTACCTGTATCTCCAATTTCAATGCGTAGTGTAATGCTGTCGCTCATAGAAAAGGAAATAAAAATTGCAAAAAGGAAAAAACCGGCTTTTGTAATCATAAAGCTGAATAGCCTGGTAGATGAGGCGCTGATAGAACAACTCTATGCCGCCGCAAAAGCAGGGGTAGATGTGAGAATGGTGATAAGGGGTATCTGCTGCGCTTATACCGAACAAAAATCGTTTAAGGGACACCTCAATGCATTAAGCATTATTGATGACTACCTGGAACATGCCAGAGTTTTTGTTTTTGGAAACGAAAAGAACCCTCAGGTTTTTATTTCCTCAGCCGACTGGATGGTGCGCAACCTGGACCATAGAGTTGAGGTGGCCTGCCCGGTTTATGATAAAGAAATTCAGGCTGAATTGATTGAGATTCTGAATATTCAGCTTGCCGAGAATGTAAAGGGCCGTATATTGGATAATGAACAAAGCAATAACTATGTGCAGAGACAGGAAAACATGCCCGAAGTACGTTCGCAGGAGGCTATTTATAAATATTTGAGTAATAAACAATATAAACTTTGATACTTGCAGCTATTGATATTGGTTCAAATGCAGCCAGGCTTTTAATATGCGAAGCCTCGGTATATAAAGAAACTTCGGTTGACTTTACAAAGCTTACCCTGCTTCGTATACCCTTAAGGTTGGGCTTTGATGTATTTGATACCGGGGTTGTTTCTGAAGCCAAAAAAAATAAGCTCATTGAAACCCTTAAAGCCTACCGTCACCTGATGAATATATACGAGGTAGAGGCTTATAAAGCTTGTGCCACATCGGCCATGCGCGATGCCGGAAATGGCGCGCAGATACTGGAGGAGATTTATAATGAAACCGGGTTTGAAATTAAAATCATTACCGGGCAGGAAGAAGCCAATATAATTTACGAAACCCATATTGCCGAAAAACTGAGCGACAATAAATCTTACCTGTATATTGACGTAGGAGGTGGCAGTACCGAAATCACCCTTTATTCCCAAAACCATACCATTTTTAAGGAATCATTCAATATAGGTACCATAAGGATGCTGCATAATAAGGTGAAGGAAGAGCAATGGGAGCACATGAAATGGTATATAAAAACCTATGCGCGCGATTATCAGCCGCTTGAAGCGATTGGTACCGGGGGCAATATCAATAAAATATTCTCTATTTCTAAAAGAAAAGAGGGTCGGCCCTTGCCGCTTGACCTGCTTAAGGATTATTATAAAGAGCTGAGCTATACCCCGCTTGCCGAGCGAAAGCACATTTACCAGTTTCGTGACGACCGTGCCGATGTTATTGTGCCCGCCTTGCAGGTCTATATTTCGGTAATGCGCTGGGCGCTCGCCGATGAAATTTATGTGCCCAAAATAGGCCTTGCCGACGGACTCATAAAAATACTATATAATGAAATGATTTTGAAGGGCGCAAATAAGAGCGGATAAGGAGGGCAAATTGCGAATTGCGAAAAGTTTTTTCTGATTTAAAACAGTGCCTGATTAACCATAGTGAAGTATAAATTGAGAAAAACAGGATTGATTCCTAAATACCACTTAGGAACGATGACAAAAAAAAGTCCACCAATTTAATTCTTCTTTTCCATTTCTGCTGCGTTGCAAAAGTCTTTAAATAGTGTACTATTCGCAGCTTTTGCATCTTGCATAAAAGAAAAATAAAATTTAACTTAGTGGACTTTTTTTTGTCAACGTTCCTTAGTTTATTTCCCTATGAAAAATCTTCAATTTTCCTTCTATTCATAAAAAACCACTGTTATTAAATTATTTGGTAAAAATGTATTGCTGGCGTTAATAAATTTAGTATTATTTTTGCCGCAATTATAGAAATATGCGTTCTAAATTTACCTTTTTGTTTCCTTTACTGTCCCTGGTATTGGTATTTGCGCTTATTTCAAGCAGTGCAAATGCACAAATCAGGAAGCGTGGCGGTGGGAAAAAGAGGTCGTGGTATTTTAGCGGTGGTTCCAATATGGCTTGGTACAACCCAACTACCATTCATGTGCAGCAACCTACCTTAGGAAATAATTACGACTTAACGAATGTAACAGGAGATAACAAGAGCCTGACCAAATCAATTTCTCCCATGTTGCTGAATTACCGGATAGGCTGGTACTTTAATTACAATCAGACGGCAGGATTTGAGTTGAGTTTCGACCCTGTTGTTTATCACATAAAAGATGGAGAAACTGTTCAGCTTAAAGGAACTTTTGATGATATTGCCAATGTGAACAAGTCCTTGGTTTTCGCATCAAAAAACAATTATTATTATTACCTCAATGGGTCGAACCTCATACTCCTGAATTTTGTAAGAAGATTTACCATTTACAGGCCTGTTTCAAATAAAATTGGTATTGATTTCCTGGCCAAGGGAGGCATAGGCCCTGCAATGCCAGAAGTGACAAGTAACCTGGGCGGCAAAACGCTGGTTAGCCCGCAAATGCAGTTTGCCGGTTTTAACACTGGACTTGAGGCGGCTATAAGAACTACATTCTTCAGGTATGGATATATAGAACTGGCAGCAAAATATGATTATGCAATGCTCAGCAATTTACCTGTTTATGAGGGCACTACAAGCCATAACCTGGGCACCATGGAGGTAATAGGCAGTATCGGATTTACCTTTCCTACCCACAGGTATAACCCTCTGTTTTATAAACCCCATAAAATAATCACTATTCTGCCACTTTACACCTTGAGGTCGACTAAGGAAAAAGGCAAAGGCTGGAAGAAAAAGAGTGAAATTGACTATAGCGAAAGCAAAAAGGAACAGAAGAAAGCTAAAGGTGATAAAAACAAGGATTCGGAAGAAATAGAGGACATACCTGAATTCAGTGAAATTACTGACAAAATTCAGCGTAAGCAAATGCTTGATAGTATGCGCAAGCAGGCAGTGGAAGACAGTATTTATAAGTCGGAACACCCGACAGACACTACCCAGGTAGTGCCTGACAACACAGAAAATACCGGCAAAAAACATAAGAGAAATCGCCATAAAGATGCAGAAGTGCAGACCGATAGCGCTCAGAATCAAGCTCAGGCTATTGACACAACTGGTGCTGCACCTGTAAAGGATAAGGTAGAAGATAAAGACAAGGGAGAGAAAAAGGAAAATGTGCAGCCCGCTGAAAATGCAGAAAAGAAAGATACTGCCGAAATGAGCAAAAAAGACCTCAAAAAACAGGAGAAACAAAAGAAAAAGGACGAAAAGAAAAAAGCCAAAGAGGACAAGAAGCTGGAAAAAGAAAAGGAAAAAGCGGAAAAGGAAAAACAGAAGCAGGAGGAAAAAGACAAGGCCGAGAAAGAAAAGAAAGATAAAGAAGACCAGGAGAAAAAAGATAAGCAAGATCGAGAAGAAAAATCAGGAGAAGAAAAATAATGGCGGATAATAATTACCCTTAATAATACAAATAAGTGTAAAACGCCTGCAGTTTCATACAAAGAGAAAGACCTTATTTGCCCACGCAAATAAGGTCTTTCTCTTTGTATTTAAAACCAACTCGTTCAAATAAGTAACGCGTAGGCTCTGGTGCGGTGTTTGCAAACAGGCAAGAAAATGCTTCTTACCGGTCTAATCTTAGCAAGACTCAAATTCAGCAATAAGAAGGCAGGACTCTGATTGGCAAAATCTTTGACCAAGCTCAATTAGGGACCTGAAATTCGGGAATATGAGATTGACAACCTTCAAAAAGGTGCCTAACCGGCCCACCTCTGAAATTTTCCTGTATGGTTTAGGACTTGGCGAATCGTGACTTAAAACAGCGAAAAAATGCAAGACTCCAACCGGCAAATTGATTGACCAAGCTGAATCATTGTTAATGTTGTTCCTAAAGGGACATTCAGAATTTCGGATAAAACGCCCTCTGCGACGGATTTCATCCTGATACAGCCTAATCTATTAGGTTAAGCCCAAACACAGAACGGTATAAATTATGTAGCCATGTGGCTTTTTGGAGGCTTGGCGAAGATGAAGACGGTCACAAACCGGCTTTATTTGCACCCATAGCTGTTCCTGCGGAACATCTGGTGTGACAACATGCGGTGTCAGGGTGCATTTTTGCCATGCAATGTGTGAATGATATAACTATTTCCCATAATCGTGTAACACATCCCGGAGGTTTATCACTCACCTTTGCCTTCTGAAAATTCCTTCACACTAAAAATTTGAATAAGGAACTTTAAATAGTTTGTAACAAATAATTGACTCGCCATTTGCCAGTATAAATTACATAGTAAAAAAATTAAAAATGAAACAAAACAGGTTATTTTTTCTTACAACAGTTATCGCACTTTCCACATTCGGGACTGCCATGTATTCATCGTGCAAGAAAGATGCGTGCAATGGCGTATCCTGCCAAAACGGGAGTGGATGCTCCAATGGCAGTTGCATTTGCCCGGTAGGCTATTCAGGTGCATTCTGCGAACTTTCAGATATTGTGTATGTGAATGATACCTATACACCTATAACAATTACCATGAACAGTTCTCAACAAACAATACCTGTAAGCGGCTCGGTTACCTATACCGGAACTTCAGGTAGTGCAGCCGTGGTAACAGCATATACGTCCGCAACCACCTCAAGTGGCACCCAGGTAGGAGCCTTAATTACATGGCCATCATTCACGGATTATTTCCCTACAGGCGGAAATTTAACAACTGAGCCGCTTGATGTGAGCGCTACTTATTTCTTCCTTAAAATGGTGAATAACGATGCATCTCAATCAGTTGTTTCCATTTTGGTAAATTATGGATTAGCTTCCCAAACAACGGACAATGTTATAGTACCCAATAATGGAAATACATATGGCATAGGTTATTACCTCGCATTTTCTAATACCGAAGTGTATGCGGTAAGTAGTGTTAGCGGCAATTACTGGACATCATTCCCATACATACCCAATACGCTCAATGCATCTGCAACCGTAACCATACTCTAAATAATTTTTAATACCGGCTCATTAATTTGGGTTCTAACTTTTCCCTTTATTTAAACCAGAATATCTCCACCTTTTTAAATGTTTATTAGCTAAAATTTGTTTTATGATAAAAAAAGTATCAATAATGTTTGCTCTTGCCATATCGGTCTCTTCCGCAATTTTTTCGCAAGAAATTGGCATAAGTATTACCGCAAATATTGCACCTCCTGAATTGCCGGTTTATTCTCAGCCTATATGTCCAGATGATGGCTATTTATGGACGCCGGGTTATTGGGCATATGATAATAATGGGGGTTATTACTGGGTACCCGGTGTTTGGGTTAGGCCGCCACAATACGGATATTTATGGACGCCCTGTTACTGGGGCTATGAAGGCGGTGTATATGGCTTTCATCGTGGCTATTGGGGCTCTCACGTGGGCTTTTACGGTGGCGTAAACTATGGTTACGGATATGGCGGAGTAGGCTATGGCGGTGGCGAGTGGTCTGGTCATTCATTCAGGTATAATACGGCTGTGTCTAATGTTAATTCTGCCAATATCCATAACACCTATGTAAACAATGCCGCAGTCAATAACAATCATAGCCATACCAGTTTTAATGGGCCTGGCGGTGTTTCGTCAAGGCCTACTGCTGAAGAACACTCTGCAATGCAGGAGCATCATGTGCAGCCTACAAGTCAGCAGATGAGCCATCAGCAAACTGCAAGTAAGGATCATAGCCAGTTCGCAACAGTGAATCACGGCAATCCGGGAACGGCAGCAATGAATAAATCAGGAGGCCAGCATTTCGATGCTACAGGTAAGGTGGCAAGTCCAGCTACACATCAGCAAGCACAGCCCACTCATCAACCCCAACAAAATCATCATCAACCCCAACAACAACCTCATCAACAACGGCAACAGTCACGTCCACAACCGCAACAACAGCCGCGTCAGCAACCACAGCAGTCACGTCCACAACCACAACAGCAACCTCGTCAGCAACCACAGCAGTCACATCCACAACCACATCCACAACCACAACAGCAACCTCGTCAGCAACCACATCCTCAACAGCAGCAGTCGCACCCTCAGCCCCAACACCAGCAAGCGCCCGAAGGCGGTGAGCATAGGAGATAAATTTCAATAAATATATTTATATAAACAGTTCAGGACGTCCCGCAAGGGGCATCCTGAACTGTTTATATAATGCTGTCTGTGACGGAATGCTATAACTGGCGGAACGGAAAATCTTTATTAAAATAAAGACCACTACCGTCCGACTAATTTTCAATAATCAATAGATATTATTTTTTTAAACTTATTTAGTCATTGATTTTCAACAATAAATAAGGTTGTAAATACTATATATAAGCTATTTTGAAAAGCAGGGGGTATCATGATGGGGTAAAAAGATCCGGATTTGCTGATGTTTTTTTACCTCTTTCTTTC
>Ga0364887_10074_pt1 | contig 71726 bp, 68 predicted proteins | sample ExccelJu500001D4_4_FD_206924 | JGI IMG/M metagenome (GOLD analysis project Ga0364887, IMG submission 206924) | Enriched cells from Trout Bog Lake Hypolimnion, Wisconsin, USA - BchlTB.July23.5000.01.D4 | ecosystem: Environmental > Aquatic > Freshwater > Lake > Hypolimnion/Profundal zone | place...
TTGGGGAATGACCTGCTGTTGATTTTGCTGTAACCTATGCTGCTGATTTTGTTGGTTTTGCTGCCCCTGTTGATTGTTTTGGGGAATGACCTGCTGCTGATTTTGCTGACCCTGCTGCTGCCTGCGCTGGCCGTTGTTTTGTCTGTTATTTATTGGGTTTTCATGCACGATTGTATTGTCAGGTGACGTGCTTTGAGAAACCGCCGAAAGCCTGGATGCATTTGATTGTGTACCATCGTTTCGCCTGTGGGTAATAGCCTGATCGGGGTTTTGTTGCCTGTAAGCGGTTGCATCAACTACTCTGGCCGGACGCGAATCCGGCGTTTGTTGCACAGTTGGCCTGTAAATATTTATTGTATTGTTATTGACATTATTAATTGTAGTTGTATTGTTAACGGTATTAATATTATATACTTTAACATTCTCGTGAGTATATGATCTTATTTCCTCAGGAGGCGGCCCGGTGAAATAGGTTTGATTATTGTCTACCCGGGTGTAATTAACGTAATTTGACTGACGCATAATTTCAAATGACCTTGTGCGTGGCTCATAATAATGATAAACGTCAGGTCTGTTTATATAACGATGGGGAACAAAAACCCAGTAATTCTCGGGTTCATCATATCCGCCCCCTGTGCTTATGGTGAGGTCTATTCCAGGCATCAATGGCGCCCAGCCATAGTGCTCGCCGCCATGACGCCAGATCACCCAGGCCGGAGCCCATTCATGGCCCGGAATCCATTCCCAGCCATAATAGTCATCAAAACGCCAGCGCCCATAATGAAATGTCGCCCATCCCCAGGGATAGTCCGAAACCCAGGTATTACCATATTCAGTTAATACCCAATGCCCTTGCGTTGCATATGGCCTGAAATCTTCTTCGACGTTAGGTACCCAAACATTACCGTATACGGGGTCAGAGATCCATGTGCCATAAGGCTGTAATGAGTCATAAAACTCCTGGTCTGAAATATAGGCGCCGTTTTGCTGTGCTTTGCTTTTTGCGGGAGCTGTTAGCAACATAATAGCGGCTAACAGAACAATTCCCAATAGTTTTTTTAAAGTTTTCATAGTAGATAAAATAAGGATTTGTTGAAATGTTTAATTTGAAACCCGTTTTAAATTAATTTTTGTTTTATTATCAATAGGATGTAAATGTGTTATAAAATTAAGCTTGAATAAGATAGATTTATGTGACGGGAGATGTTAAAAAAAGATGATCCGCATCACATATGCGTCAGTGTTTATGAGGGATGAAATGCGTTTTAAATTAATATTGACTTGCAAAGGACAAAATGGGCCGGCTTTTGAAACTTTCCGGCTTCTGCTCATGGAAATTATAAGGTGGACGTTTTATTTAAAATGCCGATGGATTTTAGATGGTTTGCTAAACAGAATGGTAATAAATTAATTGTTAAATAGTCAGCAAATCCGGATAGTTCAAATAGATCAGTTGAACTCAAATTTAATTTGCCCGGGACTATGTTTGTGACCGGGTAAATTACATTGGTTTGCTCGGGAAAAGATTCTTGCGATGACTAATTGACTCTTCTTTATCAGCTGTTTTTGTTGCACAACTGCATCATTATAACGGCTGGTATTTGTTTTGAATATCCGATTATTTCCACTCAATGGGCTGTTTTTTCATACATAGATGCAGGGCCGGAGAGCCACGAGCGTTTTCCGACCTTCGTTATTTGCTCAATGCCTGTTTGCCAAACCGTATCAGTTCAGATGCATTAATAAAACCAACCGTTCCTAAAACAGGTTTTCCCTCCGGGTTGAATATAATTAACGTTGGGTAGGCAGTTAATCCCCATTGTGCACCGAGCGCCGGGCCCTGACCTTTTTCCATATCTATGGATACATTGATAAAATTGCTGTTATAAAATGCCGCTGCTTTTGCATCAGTAAATGTGGTGTTTTTAAGCATTTTACATGGGCCGCACCAGCTGGCATAAGCATCAACAAAAATATATTTGTGCTGGAATTTCGCTTGTTTTAGGGCTTCGGTCCATGAGTCTTCAATGAATACAATGTGAGAAGGGGATGCCGGAAGGTTTAGGCCTGTAAACGAAGTTTCGTTTGCGAAAAGAAAACAGCCTGTCATCAGCACTGGCAATAGATATTTATAAAATCGGGAAGTAAAAAAGCAGGTCATATAAATGATTTGGGTATAAAAATAGCACCTATAAACTGAATATTCAGCGTTTAGGTGCTATTTTTATTATATGCGTATTGAACGCTATTGGTTCTGTTGCGGTTGATCTTTAGGAACCGGTTTTTGTTTTGCCGGTTGCTGACGTTGCTGAGCCGCCTTTTGAGCAGCCTGCTGCTGAGCCGCCTTTTGAGCTGCCTGTTGCTGACGCTGTTGAGCCGCCTGTTGCGCCGCTTGTTGCTGGCGTTGAGCTTGCTGAGCCGCTTGTTGTGCTGCCTGCTGCTGACGCTGTTGGGCAGCCTGTTGGGTCGCTTGTTGGGTCGCTTGTTGCTGGCGTTGAGCTTGCTGAGTCGCTTGTTGCGCTGCCTGCTGCTGACGCTGTTGAGCCGCCTGTTGCGCCGCTTGTTGCTGGCGTTGAGCTTGCTGAGTCGCTTGTTGTGCTGCCTGCTGCTGACGCTGTTGGGCAGCCTGTTGGGTCGCTTGTTGCTGGCGTTGAGCTTGTTGAGTCGCTTGTTGCGCTGCCTGCTGCTGACGCTGTTGAGCAGCCTGTTGCGCCGCTTGTTGCTGGCGTTGAGCTTGCTGAGTCGCCTGCTGAGTCGCCTGCTGAGCTGCCTGCTGCTGCCGCTGCTGAGTTTGCTGTGCCGCTTGTTGGGCGGCTTTTTGTTGTTGGGCAGCTTGTTGTGCTGCCTGCTGCTGCCGTTGTTGAGTTTGGTTAGTGGCTTGTTGCCCCGCTTTTTGTTGCTGACCAGCCTGTTGGACTGCCCGCTGCTGCCGCTGTTGAGTTTGCTGGGCCACCTGTTGTGTTACTTTCTGTTGCTGAGAGGCTTGTTGCGCCGCTTTTTGCTGTTGAGCTTGCTGAGCGGCCTGCTGCTTTTGCTGTGCCGGAGCATTGCTTTGTATTTGCAGCTGCTTTGCAATAACTGGTTGCCCCGGCCCGGTTGCTGGCTGCGTATTATTTGCTCTGTTATTTACAGGGTTAATTCGTACTACTTTACTATCCGGAGTGGTACTTTTTGCAACCATTGCAAGTTTTGCAGCATTGGTGTGGTGAAACACAGGCGCCCCCCCGGTGCTTTTGCCGCCAATTGCCTGGTTAGGGTTTTGCTGCTTATATGCAGTAGCATCAACCACCCGCACAGGGTGTGCATTAGGCGCAGCCTGAACCACTGGCCTGTAAATATTTATGGTGTTGTTGTGAATATTATTAACAGTTGTAGTATTGTTGATATTGGTGATATTATACACTTTGACATTTTGATGTGTCACCTGCCTTATTTCTTGCGGACGCGGGCCGGAAATATAAGTTTGATTATTGTAAACATAGGTGTTATTAATAATGGTAGTGTTGTGTATAATTGTCACTGATCTGGTGGGAGGAACATAGTAATTCCCGATATTTGGGCGATTAATATATGCCTGCGGAGCGCATACCCAATAATTATCAGGTATTTGCGATCCGCCCCCAATTTCTATACTGATGCTAATGCCCGGAGTCAGAGGTGCCCAGCCATAGTACCCACCGCCATGGCGCCAGCTAACCCAGGCCGGTGCCCAGTGGTGGCCGGGGATCCATTCCCAGCCGTAATAATCATCAAAGCGCCAGCGGCCGTAATGGAAAGTTGCCCAACCCCATGGATAGTCAGAAACCCATGTATTGCCATAGTCTGTTACAACCCAATGACCACGTGTGGCGTATGGTCTGAACCCGTCTTCTACGTCAGGTACCCAAACGTTCCCATAATCAGGGTCAGAGATCCATGTTCCATAGGGTTGCAGATTGTCATAAAATTCCTGGTCGGAAATATTGCTACCATCCTGTGCATGACTTTTAAATGGAATGGAAAGTATCAGCGAAACCGCCAACAAAAATATTCCACATATTTTACTTAATGTTTTCATAATTGTTTAAAATAGATAATGATTTAACCTTTGTCTCATTCGAGGTGAAAATGACCGGGCCAATGATCGTTTTAACCAAATGGTTTTAAGGGGTAATAGAAAATGAATTTACTAAACAGGTGTTTTTTTCGCCCGATTACTATACAACTATTTTTTAATTAAATAGTTTTGCCTAAAATTTAAACATCGACTATGGAAAACATAAATATCCCCCGGCTTGATTTAAATGATTATGTAAACGGTGACAAAAATCAGCGTAAGCAATTCTCTGACGCTATCGGTAGGGCGTTTAATGAAACAGGGTTCGTTACCATAACCAATCATGGATTGGATAAGGCTGTTATCGATAAACTTTATGAAGATGTAAAAGCCCTCTTCGCACTGCCGGATGCTATAAAACAAAAATATGAAATACCCGGTCTTGCAGGTCAACGTGGTTATACAGGCAAAGGGAAGGAAACTGCCAAAGGATTTAAAGCTGCGGACTTAAAAGAGTTTTGGCAGATAGGCCAAACGGTTACCGATGGCTCTTTTCTTAAAGATGAATACCCGGATAACATTGTAGTTGAAGAGCTGCCTTCATTTAATGCAACAACGCTCGAAGTTTATAAAAAACTGGAAGCTGCCGGTAAGTATTTATTGGAGGCCATCGCCACCTACTTGAATCTGCCTGAAAATTATTTTGATGATAAGGTTCATAACGGAAATTCTATATTGCGCACCCTGCATTATTTCCCGATTGACAATCCGGATGCAATCCCGGAAGATGCCGTACGTGCCGGAGCACATGAGGATATAAACCTGATCACGCTTTTGATTGGTGCAAGCGCAGACGGCCTTGAGTTGCTTACCCGTGAAAATAAATGGTTCCCTGTAAAGGCTTACGGCGAAGACCTGGTGGTTAACGTTGGCGATATGCTGCAACGCTTAACCAACAATAAGCTCCGGTCAACAACGCATAGGGTAGTAAATCCACCGCGTGAATTAATGAAGTTTTCGCGTTATTCGGTCCCTTTTTTCCTGCATCCAAAAGCGGACATGGATCTTTCCTGTTTACCATCATGCGTCGATGATGAGCATCCCATACAATACACAGACATTACAGCCGGCGAATATCTTGACGAGCGGCTAAGGGAAATTGGATTGAAAAAGTAAGTGAGGGAATTAACAACGATTATTGGTAATATTAAACATTTAATCAGCCTCCTTTAAAATGTAAATTGTTCCATCGGTAAACCCCGAGTACTGCACAGCATATGTGGGGTTTACTTTTAAATTAGGTACTACAATTTCAATGTTTTTTTGATAGTAAGCCACTGTTTCACCCTCCTTCTCAACCATTAAAGGAGCATCGGGATCTGTATTATCTAAAATAATTTTTAACAGAGGACTTTCTGTAATCAGGCTGATTATCGATTTGCCGACAACCTGAACATGTTCAAGGTTTAACAAAGACTTTGCGGCAGCATTCATAAACAGCACCTCGTGATCACCGTTCACACCGATCACTACATCGGGAATTTCTTCAATCAGCGCTTTTATCCTTACTTCCTCAGATAATATTTTTGTGAGACTTGTAATTTCATGATCTGCCAGACTGGCCGCCATTATATTAAATGCTGCAGATAATTTGCTAAACTCTTCGCTTGTTGTAAAATCGAGCCTTACTCCATAGTTTTTCTGGCTGATCTCCTGTAAACCATCGGCGAATTCATTAAGCGGGTTAATTATAAAACCCGGGAAACCGGCAATCAATACAAAGAGTATCAAAAAGGTTATTAAAGCCATCGACCCAAGGAAAATCGTTGTTTTGTTAACCGTGGTATGTGTGGAATTTTCCTCAGACACAATTGCCGTCAAGTTTAGCCCGTCTATCGTTTTTAGCAGGGAGCGGACATCTTCAATAGCAGCTTCTTTTTGCGTAATGTTCAGCTTAGGATCAATAATCAATTCAAAGCCCTTGCGCACACCGGCGGTTGCTTCCTTTTCACCTGGTTCGGTAATATTATTTTCCTGTTTTTTTAACGCTATGTCAAAGGCGTCAGCGGCCTTTGAAGTCAATGGCAGATTGTTCTCATCCAAAACTGAGCGCATTTCCCTGGTAAACATCAGGGTTTGGTAGTTGTTTTTTAAGGTAATTTTGGCTGTTTCTGATATCTCCTCAATATAATAAATAGAAACAGCACCAAAAAACAGCACCACCACAAATAATAATCCAAATCCCAAAAAAAGCTTTTTTTTAATTTTCATACCAATGTGATTTTTTTGTTGCTAAATCCCACCATTATCTGTGCCATAAAGCATTGTAAATATAATTGAAAACAAGCTACCTTCATATTGCATCAAATTTTATTTTTCCAATAAACCCAGGTCGGGCTGCGCATATTTGTAAACTTTAAAATAAATGGTGGTTTTAGTTTGAAAAACACCTTTAACCATCGAGATCTTATTAACGAAATCAACCAGATGGTCATTGTCCCGGCACATCACATCAACCTCCAGGTCGTATTCGCCAAAGGTACCGGCTAAGAAACTGACTTCGGGCATAATGGCTATTGCTTTAGCTACCTGCTCTTTTAAAGTGGCCGGCCTTACGTACACGGCCACATGTGCATAGGACCGGAAGCCTACCTTGCCCGGATCAACCCTGCCGATAATAGTGATCACATTATCTTCTAAAAGCCGGTTAAACCTCGTCCTGATGGTCCCGATGGATACATTCAGTTTTTCAGCTATAACGGTAAACGATGTCCTGCCGTCATTTTGAAGAAAACTGATGATCGCGAAATCTATGTCATCTAACACGGTATCCGGTTTAAAGTTTGGTTTTATTTTTTCCATTCCTGAGCTTTAATTAATAATCTGTAGTTAATGCTTGTCAAAAATAAATAATTTGCAGTATTATATACTATAATATAAAAATTATGCATTATTTTTGATCGCAATGAAATACGACAGGATCAAAAATTTTATCAATGGTGATTTTACAGCCATTGAATCCCAAAGAATAATAACTATCAATTCACCCGTAGACGGAGCCTTTTTAACAGAACTGCCCTGTTCAACTGCCACCGACCTGGATTTAGCTGTAGATGCAGCAAAAGCCGCCTTTATTTCATGGAGTAAAACCCCGATAAAAGAAAGGGTCCAGGTGTTTTTCAGGTACAAATTTTTGTTAGAAAGACATTTGCCCGAATTAGCCGCACTCGGCAGCGAAGAAAACGGCAAGATATATAGTGAGTCGGTGGCTGAAATTGAAAAATGTATTGAGCTAACCGAATTTGCCTGCTCATTACCCCAACTCGTTACCGGCGAAACCCTCGAAGTCAGCAAGGGTATCGAATGCCGCACTGAGCATGTGCCATTAGGTGTTGTGGCTTCCATTGTCCCTTTTAATTTCCCGACCATGGTGCCCAACTGGACCATCCCCAACGCCATCGCCCTGGGGAATTGTATGATCATTAAGCCATCCGAAAAAGTGCCACTAAGTATTGGCCGCATTGCGATGTTGTTGAAAGAAGCAGGCTTACCCGACGGCGTTTTAAATATAGTGCACGGCGACTCAGAAATAGTTAATGCCATTTGCGACCATCCCGGTATTGAGGCAGTGTCGTTTGTGGGCTCAACCAAGGTAGCAAAACACGTTTACCGCCGTGCGACAAATAACCTGAAACGTTGCCTGGCTTTAGGTGGCGCAAAAAACCATTTGCTGGTGCTGCCCGATGCTACCCCCGATATGACTGCCCAAAATGTTACCGCATCCATGAGCGGTTGTGCAGGGCAAAGGTGTATGGCTGCTTCAGCGATGATAGGCGTAGGGCCGATTGATCACATCATTGATAAGATCTGTACAGAGGCCCGGAAGCTTTTTCCCGGTGAAAACCTGGGTGCGGTAATTAATAAGGCATCACAGGAAAGGATAGAACGTTATATCACTGAAGCTGAACAACAGGGTGCAAAGATTTTAGTCGACGGGCGCAACGTGCAGGTGCCCGGTAAAGAGAACGGCACTTATGTGGGTGCAACGGTAATCGACTATGTTACACCCGAAATGTCAGTGGCAAGGGAAGAGATTTTCGGGCCGGTGATCAGCATCATTCGCACCAATACCATTGACGAAGCCCTGGCCATTGAAAATGCCAACCCTTACGGGAATGCGGCAAGTGTGTTTACCCAAAACGGCGGTGCAGCCAGGTACGTAATTGAAAAAGCCAGTGCAGGCATGATCGGTGTAAATATTGGCGTACCGGTGCCGCGTGAACCCTTCTCATTTGGCGGATGGAACGAAAGCAGGTTTGGCGTTGGTGATATTACAGGTAAAAGCTCCATCGGATTTTGGACCAAACTGAAAAAGAGTACCACCAAATGGAACGCCGAAGCAGGGGTAAACTGGATGAGTTAGCCCCCCGACCTCCGCCCAATGGGCGGAGGAGTTTTAAAAGTGAAAATAATTGATCTATAAACAATAAAATAAAAAAGTCTCCCCGCCAGCTGGCGGGGGAGATTTAGAGGGGGCTTTATGTACGACACATCAATTTCAGAAGCACAGGAAATTATTCAGGATAACTTCGATCATACCCTGTTTTCCTGGAGCAAACAAAAGGGTATCGACCCAATTGCTGTAAAAAGGGCCGAAGGCGTTTGCCTGTACGATTATGATGGCAAGCGCTACCTGGATTTTTCATCCGGGCTGATGAATGTAAATATCGGTCATGGTAACCAGCGGATAACGGAAGCTGTAGTGCGGCAAATGCAGGAAGTAAGCTATGTTACGCCCAGCTGTGTTACAAAAGCCCGCGGCGACCTCGGCAAAAAACTGGCAGAAATATGCCCCGGCGACCTGAACAAAGCCTTTTTCACACTTTGCGGGGCTTCATCTATTGAGAACGCGATAAAACTGGCCCGTTTGTACACCGGCAGGCATAAGATAATCACCCGATACCAATCATACCATGGTTCAACCTATGGGGCGCTATCAGCCGGGGGCGACCCGCGTAAACTGGCTGCCGATGCGCAGCAGGCGCCCAATTTTATCCATATTGATATTCCTTACGCCTACCGCTGGACGCATGGCGAAGAAAGTTTGCTGAACGATGCCGTAAGCGGCCTCGAAAGAATGATAGCTTATGAAGGCCCCGGTAATATTGCCGCCATGCTTTTTGAAGGTGAATCAGGCTCGTCAGGTTGTTTTCAATACCCCAGAGGCTACCTGCTGAAGGTACGGGAGATCTGCGACAAGCACGGCATCCTCCTTATCATCGATGAAGTGATGAGCGGCTTTGGCCGTACGGGCAAATGGTTTGGCTTTGAAAATCATGGTATTGTGCCGGATATGATCGCCATGGCAAAAGGGCTTACCTGCGGCTACCTGCCCTTCGGCTGCCTGATGGTAAGCGATAAAATTGCCGCAAAATATGACGATGCCATGCTGCCCCTGGGCTTAACTTACTCGGCCCACCCGGTTTGCTGCGCTGCTGCGCTGGAAACGCTAAAGATCTACGAAGACGAAAAGCTGATTGAAAACACCGTTGCCATGGGTAAATATATGGATGAACAGGTGGCCCTATTGAAGCTGAAACACCCCTCCATCGGCGACTGGCGCAATACTGGTCTGCTGGGTTGTATTGAACTGGTGAAAAACCGTGAAACTAAAGAACCAATGGCGCCCTTCAACGCAAAACCGAATGAAATGCAGGTGATGAACAAGGTTGCAGCGAAAATAAAGGAGCTGGGTATGTACACTTTTGTGCGATGGAACTTTATCTTTATTGCACCTCCGCTTTGTGTTACCAAAGAACAGATAGACGAGGGCCTTGCTATTATCAGCGAGGCGATCAGTATTGCGGATGCGGAAGTAGGCAATGCTGTTTAGTTGAGGAATTTAATATCGAACAACCAATAACGAATGTTGAATATTGAAGTAAAAACTTCGGTGTTCGATGTTCAACATTCATTATTCGATATTTCATTTTTTTTCTAAATAAGGGATAAAGGGTTTCACTAATTCACTAATTCAAAACTCCTATGAAAATCTCCTTAACCATAGCAATTTTACTAAGCATACAAACAATGGCAACAGCACAAAAACCAAGGGCCAGGGACATCGGTATCCCGTTTGAAGGTAAACCCGGAAAATTCAACGCCATTACTGATGTAAAAGGCGTTGAGGTTGGTTTCAGTACTATAATTGAGGGCGAAGGCAAAAATATCATTGGCAAAGGCCCGGCGCGTACCGGGGTTACGGCCATATTCCCGCGGGGGCAGTCGAGCGTGCCGGTTTATGCCAACTGGTACACGCTGAACGGCAACGGCGAAATGACCGGCACCACTTGGCTAACCGAATCCGGCTTCCTCGAAACGCCTATCCTGATCACCAATACCAATAGCGTTGGCGTTTGCCGCGATGCCATGCTGAAATGGTTTGTTGAAAAGAACTGGATCAAAGAAGAAGGTTGGTACACCTACCCCGTAGTGGCCGAAACCTGGGACGGGGTAATGAATGATATTTATGGCTTCCACGTAAAAGAAAGCAATGCCTTCGAGGCGCTTAATACAGCAAAATCCGGCCCGGTACAGGAGGGCAATGTAGGCGGCGGAACAGGTATGCGCTGCCTTGGTTTTAAGGGTGGCACAGGCACCGCGTCAAGGCTGATAAAGATCGGCGACTCCACCTATACTATAGGGGTATTGGTGCAATCCAACTTTGGCCAAAAGAAAAACCTGACCATTGCCGGCGTGCCCATTGGCCTTGAACTGAAAGATACACTTAATGCTGTAGTACACAAACTTGCCCAAACGCATTACCAGGAGGGCGATGGCTCCATCATTGTGGTATTGGCGACTGATGCTCCGTTATTACCCCACCAGCTTAAACGCATTGCCCAGCGTATAGCCCTCGGCGTAGGCAAGGTTGGCGGCAGGGGAGAGAACGGCTCCGGCGATATTTTTATAGCTTTTTCAACCGCCAATCCCGGCGCCTTTAATAGGGAGAAGTTGGTTAGTGTAAAGCAATTTCCCAACGACCAGATCAACCCGCTGTTTGAGGGTACGGTACAGGCGGTGGAAGAAGCCATTATCAATGCTATGGTTGCCGCCGATACCATGACGGGCATAAACGGTAATATAACCTACGCCCTGCCGCATGAGAAGGTGATTTCGCTGTTGCGGAAATATGGAAGGATAAAGTAAGGGTGTATTCGGACAAAACCATTAGTCATGCCGAATTTATTTCGGCACCCCACATTCAGGTATACAAGCGATAGGTGGGCAATATGCATGTCACATACCTTGCAAGCGTGAATATCCTGTGAGATGCCGAAATAAATTCGGCACGACATCTTCTTTTGTTTTTCAAACGCTCCCAGCTTGAAAGAAAGTTATGAAAACGCCGCTAAAAGGTTTAAATGCAATTTCCCTATGTCTCCTTTTTAATTTTTAATTAATTCAATAAAACAGTATTTTTAGTTCGTTAAACCGGCACCTAAATTAAACCCATTATCATGAGTGATATTAAACTAAACTTTATCAATAATTCAAACGACGCCAACAATTCGGAAATTATTATTTTTCAGAAGAATGAAGCCATTGCCGATTCACCGGCTGTAGCATGGAAAGTAATTAAAAACTGCGGGCAGGGCTGTAATCACCCTTTTGCATTTTCGCTTGGTGTAACAGTTTCTGCCAGCGACAGTTACGGCAACTATTCTCCACAACTGCCTGCAACCGGCGGCCAGGTTTTTCAGGTTATACTTACACCATCCGGCGACCGGCTTGAAATGACCTCAATAACCACCCAACCCGGCGAAATAGATATTGTAAATGCCTCAGCTTCGGACGCTGTTAATGCCAATATTTACAGGAATGGCCGTTTGCTGGCTATCAAAACCGGTGTATTACCCGGTCAGAAGGCTGCTTTTGCGTTTCAGCCTACCCTCTGGATAGGCGCGGTGTCGAAAATGCAGCAAGGGGAAATAATAGATTCCGCCATCGTGTCGCAGCTTAATACCAAAATTTCGCTGACAGGCATCAAAAGCGCCGATATTGTAATGACCGGCGGCGGCCCCGGCCCAAGTTCAACAGCATTTAATTTTTCGCTGCAAAATGTGGTGTATGCGTGAACACGGGCAAGATTCTATGCGAGGGGTAAATAATAATTTGAGTTTCCAACCCTGGTACAATAAGCATGTAGCCGCCAAGACAATTTAGTTTTTTAAAACGCACCTCTATGAATAAACTGGACTTTAAAATTGCATTTCGCACCTTTTTAAAAGGTAAATGGTATAATATTTTAAATATTACAGGCTTAGCCCTGGGTTTGGCAGCATTCATTTTTGTTACCCTATATGTTGATCATGAAACCAGCTATGATCATTGGAACAAAAATGCCAGCCGGATTTTTTTAGTGGAAAGGGAAATGACTAATGGCCCTTCGCCTTACACGCCGGGCTTGTTGGCCACAGCAATAAAAAGTCAGTGCCCGGAAGTTGAAGAAACAGGAAGAACGAATACAGCCTTATTTCAGATCCCATTTTATACCTCATCAGGAAGATTTCTGATAAAAAAATGGGTTGGGGCCGATTATTCCATTGCGAAAATATTGGGTGTTAAACCCAAAGGATTTAATTTGAATCCACAAAGCGCTGCGCCCAATGTCTTGCTGTCAAAAAGAACAGCCGATGCTCTTTTTCCTAATAACGGGTCAGTTCAAAATAAAGTGGTGAACATGATGTCGAAGTCCGGGATCCCGATGACAGTTGCTGGTGTAGCTGAAGAAGCACCTGGCAACACCAACTTAAACTTTGATTGTATCGGGTTTGCTAAAGATATTACGCAAGGGAAGGACCAGAGCTATGCGACCCAAATTTATCAAACATATATACTGGTAAAGCCTAACACTGATATTAATCTGCTTTCAAAAAAGATAGATCAGATCTATAAAAAAGCCGCATCGGCAGATACCAGCCAGGTAGTCAGAGAAGCAATAAGCCGGTACGGAGCCGCTGCCATATATTTAGACCCTTTAGAAAACCTGCATTTAAAACCCCATTATGGTTCTCATGTGGCTAATCAGATCGTACAGGGACTAATTATACTGGCTATGATCATACTGATTGTCACCGGCGTTAATTTCACCAATCTTTATATTGCTCAGGCTAATACACGTTCAAAAGAAGTCGGGGTTAAAAAGGTTAATGGCATCACCAAAAGGAAAATAGCATTTCAATTTATGCTGGAGATCTTTATTCAGTGTGTAATTGCTTTAATTCTTTCCTTCGGTATAGTCAACATTGGCTTACCCTATTTTAACGCTTTATTACAGGTCAATTTATTAATTTCAGGCATTAATTTCAGTATTATAGTTCAACTGGTACTGACCTTAGTCTCACTGACCCTGCTGGCCGGAATTTACCCTGCTTTAGTTATGGCAGGATTTAAACCGGCTGAGGTATTGAGGGGCGATCAGTTTGCTAACGGAGGAAAACTCTCCTGGGTTCGAAGTTCAATAACCGTGTTTCAGTTCACTTTTGCTATCATCTTTATTATCGCCCTGGTGGTTATTAACCGGCAGGTTACCTATATGAAAACTGAAAATCCTGGTTTTACAGCCAAACAGGTTGTATATGTGGATAATCAAAGTCTGTTTAATACGCCCGAAAAATTCGAATCAGTCCGAAACCGGATAAAAGCATTACCTGGTGTAAAAAATGTCACCGTTGCTTCCAATGTTCCGGGCGGTATAATGCCGGCGTCTAAAGATTACGTTGTTCAGAGTAAAGTATTTTCAATGAATACGATCAGTGTTGACTATGAATATTTTGAAACTTTAAATATTGGATTGAAAGAAGGCCGTTTTTTTTCTTTGCCTTTCCCGCGCGATTCTGCGAATGCGGTGATCAATGAAGCTGCAGCAAAAGTTATGGATTTAAACAAGCCTGTTGGTGCAACTGTGAGTGGCGGTGGGGGTAAGTATAACATAATAGGTGTAATTAAGGATGTGAAAGCCTATGGGTTTGAAGAAAATGTTCAGCCAACGATATATTTAATGAACGATCATTGCGGATTATCTAAAACACAAATTATGATAAGCGCCGAAAATAATGCTATACCGGCAATGCTGACAACGTTAAGTCATCAATGGGGCGACATAGACAAACTTGACGGAGATAATTTTAACTATCATTTTCTTGATGAATTATACGGACAGCTTTTTGTAAAGCAGGAGCAATTACAAACAGTACTTGTCTGTTTTTCAGCATTAGCAATATTTATTGCCGCACTTGGCTTTTTTTCTTCGGCGGCGAATGCCATCCGTTTGCGGATGAAAGAAATTGCCATCAGGAAAGTATTTGGTGCAGGGCGGGAACAGTTAATGGTAGTTTTAAGCAAACCATTTTTCTATATGGTTTTAATTGCAAATGTTATTGCCTGGCCGGTCTCTTTTATAATTGCAGATAAATGGCTGGAAACTTTTGCATATCGGGTGCATCTTTCCATAATCCCTTTTATAATTGCCTTGGTTATTTCAATCGCGATTGTTGTTATTACAGTTTGTTTGCAGATCATCAGAGCAGTCAGATTCAATCCGTCTGTTAAGTTGAAAGTGTAATCGGCTTTTTGTGAAGCCGGGTTCTGGTAGTGCGGATTGTTTTATGTAAAGATATGGCAGGCGTGCAAGGGTAGCCCGCTACGCGGGAACGAGCCTAAAAAGCGCGTAAAGGCACGACAGAAAAGCGGGCCAGGCGTATGGCCTGTAGCGCGGAAGCTTTTTTCTGTCTTGACCTTTTGGTTACTTTTGGGTCAAGCCAAAAGTAACTAAGCCCCCGCGGCTATGAGCGGCGCGTCTATAGCATGAAGGAAGAAGTTAATGTAAGGACCCCACCGCCACGTTAAACCACCCACGTTTCCATGTATGGTGTGAATGAATATGTATAGTTTTCTCCTCGTACCTCGTTCGAAATGACATGGTTTTTGATGATGTGTTCCTCACCGTCTTCCGGTCTTTCTTGTCTTTCGGACATCGGACTTTCGGACTTTCCCCAAACCTACCTCCCCGCCAGCGCAGCAAACTTACCCTCATAGTCCTTAAGCTGCGCCTGCAATTGCAAACTTAAATCCTGCTGATGGTAGTTCTTAGTGGTATCGGCCAGGCCGCTTAACAACTGTACGCCAAACTGTACCGTGCGCTGATCCATCGCTTCCATGTTGTTTTTTTGCAACATCGCATAATTATAGTCAAGCTGATCTGCTATAAAGTTGTCGATGCTTTTTACATACTTATTGGCCAGTTTTAAGTCATCCAGTTTATAAGCAGTTTGCGCCATAAAGAACTTTTGTGCTGCTGTATCAATATCCGGGTTAATATCCGGCATTTGCTCATCAAACTTATGGATGGCTTTTAAGGCCAGATCGCGGTGGCCGTCTTTAATCAGACCCTCGGCAAGTTCATGAAAAGTAGCCAGCATATCCGGGTAAAACATCGTAGTGGATACATTATCAAGGTTTTTGGCATGTTTAAAATTGCCGAATTTGAATTTGTTCACCACATTGTTGTACATAACCAGGCTGTTTGTTTTTACTTCTCCTTTATCTGCACCGGTATCCGGTTTAAACGGAATTAAATGATAAACAAAACCCTCTTTGTATAAATAGGGCTGCAAACCGATCATGCCTTCGGTTGGCATAAACGCGGTAAAACAAACCGGCCTTTTCCAGTTATTATGGGCCAGTATATCCAGCATAGCCAGGTTATCCTTGGTTACGTAGTTGGATGGATATTTCCATTCCATGGTGTTGGTCAGTTTATCTTGCTGATCAGCGCTTACCACACCGTTTTTTACCACTTCATCCGGGTTAACCGTCAGCTTAAAGTTTTTGGTAGGCAGGTAATTCAATGCCGCGCCGTCCTGATAACTTGCCTTGGTGCGACTATCGTCGGATGTTAAAAAATCAAAAATATCCTTTACCTCAACCGGGCCGGCTATTTTGGCATCGTTAAAATAGAGTACATCCCTGATGCCTTCCTTATATTTTTCAAAAGGCAAAGTAATAGGCAAAGCCGCCGAAGCGTTCATTTTGCCCTGCATCTGGTGAATGTACCAGTCGCCACTGAATAGACTCATACAAACAATACGTACATCGGGCCTGATACCTTCCACCTCCTGATCGTACCATAACGAATAGGTGTCGTTATCGCCGTAAGTAAATAAAATGGCGTTTTTGGGGCAGGAGTTCAGAAAATCGTAGGCCATATCATGCGGCGTTAATTTGGTGGAGCGGTCGTGCCCCTTCCATTCCTTAGTCAGCAGCAATACCGGCACAGCCAGCAGGCATATCACAAACGAGCCAATAGCGGCAAAACGGGCATTCATTTTTATCTGGACAAGCTCTGCCAGGGCTATTACACCTAATCCTATCCAGATGGCGAATGCATAAAATGATATTACGTAAGAGTAATCCCGCTCACGCGGCTGTATGGCATTTTGGTTAACATACAATACAATAGCTATCCCGGTAAAAAAGAAAAGGAGAGCAATCACCAGGGCATCCCTTTTTTTACGCCTGAAGTGATAAACAGCGCCAATGAGTCCAAGCGTGAGGGGCAGGGCGTATAAAGGCGTATAATTTGTACTCTGCAATACAGATTGCGGGAGATGTTTGGCGCCGTCGAAAATACCGCTGGTCCAGTTGCCATTTATACCGGCGGTGTTTTGCTGTCCGTCCATATCATTATAGCGGCCTACAAAATTCCATAAAAAATAGCGGGCATACATCTGGTAAATCTGCCAGCTGAACAGCCATTTCAGGTTATCGGTGAAAGTTGGGGCCTGTCCGTCGCCCATTCGCAGCCATTGTTTATAAAACTGAGCGTTTTGGGCATAATATGGGTCAGATTCTGTGCTCCACATGCGCGGTAACAGGGTGTTATGGTCGTAAACATAATCCAATCTTTTACCCGCTTTTTCGTATTCCGATTTACCTTTCCGGTAAATAGTCGAGCCATCTTTTTCGTCAATATTTTTGGCATCAAAATAAGGCCCCGAAAGCAGCGGCGTTTGCCCGTACTGCACCATATTAACATAACCATATAAAGTAAAAGCATTGTCGGGATGCGAATTGTCAAGGTCGGTATTGGCCGACGCCCTTATGGGGATATAAACAAAAGAACTATAGCCAAAATAAATAAAGGCGATGCACAAAAAAGCGAGGTTCAGCAAAGGCTTTTTACGACGGATGCTGTACCAGATGCCGCCCGCGATAAGTCCCGAAAGCAACAGGAAAAACACGATGGCCCCGCTGCCAAAACCTAAGCGTAGGGTATTCACAAAGAAAAAATCGAACCAGGCGGCAAAATAAATGGTATAGCCCCTGATGCCGAACTGGATAAGCGCCAGTATGGCAATGCCTGAAAAAAGCGCGATGATGCTATTTTTTACAGAGATAATTTTACCTCTGCGGAAATAATACACCATCGCAATGGCAGGGATTGTGAGGAGGTTTAGCAAGTGAATGCCGATGGAAAGGCCTATGATATAGGCAATAAATACGATCCAGCGGTCGGCGCCGGGTTCATCGGCATGGCTTTCCCATTTTAATATCGCCCAGAAAACAACGGAAGTACAAAGCGATGACATGGCAAATACAATAGTTTCCACAGCCGAGAACCAAAAAGTATCGGTAAAAGTAAAGGCCAGTGCGCCTACCAAACCAGAGCCCATAATAAGCATCAGCTGCGATTTTCCCGCGTCAGCCTTGCCGTTTAATAGTTTTTTTGCGAGGCTGGTAATGGTCCAGAACAGGAACATAATGGTTGCCCCGCTTGCCAGCGCCGACATCAAATTGGTAAAGAAAGCAACTTTGGTATGATCGCCCATAGCGAGCAGTGAAAAAGCTTTCCCCAGCATGGCAAACATAGGATAACCCGGCTGGTGCGAAACCTGCAAACGATAGGCGCAGGAGATAAATTCGCCGCAATCCCAAAAGCTTACGGATGGCTCAAGCGTTAAAATATAGGTAGTGGACGCGATGGCGAAACAAAGCCAGCCTAAGATGTTGTTTGTTTTGTTGTAGTGCATGGGTTAATGGTTGTAAGGGTTACAAAGGTTGTAAGAGTTGTAAAGAGCTGTTTTAATATGTTTTTAACATTTACAACCATTACAACATTTCAAACTTCTGCAACTTATTTGAAACCAATTTCGCACTAATACTTTAAACCTCAGTGGGTTTTAACACCTCTTAACAAAGTTTAACTAAAATATGGGGGATTTTAACAATTGAAGGGTAGACGCGAAGCATCGCGTCTCTACGATCGGTCTTCCAACCTAATCGTAACTCTCTATCTGTTTATTGTGGAATTCTTCGATCTTATTGTCTAATTTTCTGATGGACATTTCAAGCATAGCGACGTATGAATCTTTCTTTTCATCATCACCTTCTTTAGGGTTGAGACAAAAAAGAATTTCTGTAAGCCTGTCTTTCGACCTTATAAATTGATTCAAATCAGCCATGTTGCGGATCGTTTAATGAGCCTTATACGGATGGCTGCTTATAACAGTTCCAATTGGTTTTCAACAATTGGAATGTTAATAACAATAGTGATGATAAATAGCTGCAATTAAACCCGTTGGATAAACTTAATCGTTCTCAATAGCCGAAAATACCTCCAGCAGTATGTTCCATTTATGGCTTGCATCAATTTCCCAAATGCGTACATAATTGTAATTACTTACCACATCGCCTTTTTTTATACGCGCTTTGCCATACGTATACGCAAGATCGTTACTGGTTGACCGGCCCGCATTGGTAGTTTCGGCGGTTATATTTATACCTTCATTCGCAATAAACTGCATTATTTTATCCTGCCCTGTTATAGGTTCAAACCCGGGGAAATAGTACCTGCCCTCCGGGCTTAAAAATTCCTTATAGGTAGCTAACGTAGAAATAGTTAATGAGTGATTGAACAAATTGTCTGTAGCGAGGATGATCCTTTTTCCGCTGAACGGGTCTTTGCTTGGTGCAACTATCTTTGTTGAATCCGGGTTTTTAAAATCCGTCAGAGCCTGTTCCTCTGATTCGGGGTGCTGTATGCCCAGGTCTATCAGTAGCCTTAGTTTATTATCTCCGTCAGCGCGCCAGATGGAAACATAATCGCCAAATACTTTATCGGTATCGTCGTTTCCGTTTTGATAAACGTAGGGTCCTGCGGTAAAGGCTAGGTCGCCGTTTACAGATATACGGGCAAAGTTGGGTGTCCAGCTTAATTTACCGGCCTGCTTGTCAATATTATTATAAAATGTGGTTATTTTAATCGCTCCGGGTTTAAAAACAATGCCGTCCGAATCGGCAACAGCCAGAAATCCGCCTTTTATTCCTTTGCGTTCTACTAATTTATTAAAGGTCTTTTCAGCCTCGGTTACTTTGGTCACATCAGCAGGTCCGTTTTGCGCAAACGTTAATTTGCACAAACCCAATATTATGGCAACAGTTATTATAATTTTTTTCATTATTTTTTATGGATGGGTCTAAATTAATAATATTTTTTTTGGGATTTATTGTGTTGTGAATAGTTAATAATTTGAATAATAACATTCATCACTCATAATTTACCACCTAACAAACGTAGTTTTATCAATTAAATTTTACTCCAGTTGGTTCCTTCTTTACTATCGTTTAACTGAAAGCCGATTTCCTGCAGCCCTTTCCGTATTTTATCAGAAGTTGCGTAGTCGTGGTTTGTTTTTGCCTCGTTTCTTAATGTAACTATCAGGTTTAATACCTGCGGCAGATCGTCGTTTGCCGCCTGTTCGTTCTTTAATCCTAAAACATCAAGCACAAAAGTATTCATCAATGTCTTTAATAGTTGCAGGTTTGCAGCATCTATTTTTAATTTTCCGTCATAAACCGAATTTATAATGCGTGATGCTTCAAAAAGTTCGGCGATCAGTACCGGACTGTTAAAATCATCATTCATGGCCGCGTAGCAACGCTCGTTCAGCGGGGCTATCTCCACATCGGTAGTAGCCGAGGCTTTCAGATTATCAATCAGGGCAAAAGAATTCATCAGGCGTTTAAACCCTTTTTCAGAAGCTTCCATAGCATCGTTCCCGAAATCAAGGGTGCTGCGGTAATTAGCCTGGAGCATAAAAAAGCGCACCGTCATAGGACTATAGCCTTTACTTAATAGAGAATGGTCGCCCGAAAAAAGCTCGTGGGGTAAAAAGCTGTTCCCTAATGATTTCGACATTTTTTGACCGTTTACCGTCAGCATATTGGTATGGATCCAATAAGTTGCAGGGTTTTTACCGCAGGAAGCCACATTTTGCGCTATTTCGTTGGTATGATGTGTTGGCACAAGGTCGATACCACCGCCATGGATATCAAATTGCTCGCCCAGGTATTTATTGCTCATTGCCGAACATTCCAGGTGCCATCCCGGGAAGCCAACGCCCCAGGGCGACGGCCATTTCATTAAATGTTCCGGCTTGGCTTTTATCCAGAGGGCAAAATCAAGTTTTCCATGCTTTTCCTGCTGTCCGCCCAATGCGCGGGTATTATTCAGCAGGTCTTCGAGGTTGCGGCCGTTCAGTATGCCGTAATCCTGGGTGTTATTGTATTTTTCTACGTCAAAATAAATCGAACCATCTACCTCATAGGCAAAACCATGCGCCAAAATGGTTTTTACCATTTCTATCTGCTCAATAATATGCCCGGTTGCGGTAGGTTCAATACTTGGCGGCAGAATATTAAATACCTGCATTACTTCACGAAAGCCAACGGTGTATTTTTGTACAATTTCCATTGGTTCCAGGTGTGCCAGCTTAGCCTTTTTTTCGATTTTGTCTTCACCTTCGTCGCCGGCATCGCCTTCAAGGTGCCCGGCATCGGTAATATTGCGCACATAGCGTACCTTATAGCCCAGGTGGGTAAGGTACCTGAATATCAGGTCGAATGAAATATAAGTACGGCAGTTTCCCAGGTGTACATCGCTGTAAACTGTAGGCCCGCAAACATACATACCCACATGCGGTGGGTTAAGCGGTTCAAACTTCTCTTTTTTGCGTGTTAAAGTGTTATAAACAAACAAATTTTGGTTCATAGCCGCAAACTTACTATTTTTAATACAGTGATTTGAAATTTGCGATTAGAGATTTGTTAAAATGTTGTAATGTTGTAACGTTGGAATGTTGTAATGTTTTTTTGATGGGATGCAGGTTTCTTTATTGACCGGTACCCAAACTGCGGTCATTGCCCAGAATTTCATCAATGATCCCGAATTCCTTTGCTTCATTTGCTATCATCCAGAAATCGCGGTCACAAACTTCATTGATCCTTTGGTATTCCTGACCGGTGTGTTTAACATAGATCTCGTAAAGTTCCTTTTTTATTTTTTGAATTTCCCTTGCGGTGATCTCAATATCAGATGCCGGCCCCTGCACCCCGCCCAATGGCTGGTGCAGCATTACCCTCGAATGCGTCAGGGCCGCACGCTTCCCGGCTGCTCCGGCACAAAGGATGATGGAGGCGAATGAAGCAGCCATGCCGGTGCAAATGGTTGCCACGTCGGGCGAGATAAGCTGCATGGTATCGTAAATCCCAAAACCGGCGTAAACCGACCCGCCCGGCGAGTTTATGTAGATCTGGATATCCCGCTTTGCGTCAACGGATTGCAGGAACAGCAATTGCGCCTGGATGATATTGGCTACATTGTCGTCAATAGCGGTGCCGAGGAAAATGATCCTGTCCATCATCAGACGGGAGAAAACATCTATTTGTGAAATATTTAGCTGCCGTTCTTCCATAATATAGGGCGTCATGCCCATTCGGATGGCATAATTGCTTGTTTGCGAAACATAGTTGTCTACGCGATTTTTGTCAATACGGAGGTGGTTCACAGCGTAACTGCGAAATTCTTTTTGATCTGCATTCATGATGTTAAAGATTATTTTTTAGAGAACAAAGCCAAAACCCCCTGCCTGAAACTTTGATGTTCCGGTTCATTGAACAGTTTCTGGTGGACTGTTTCAATTTCGGCCTTCAGTTTTTTACGGCTGTATTGCTGTACAATTGTATGTGCTTTTTTTTGCCACATCACCCGGTTTGCCAGGCCGGGATCAAGGATGAGGAGCGCATCAAAAACAAGCCCGTCTTCCGGCATTGCCAGGTTAAATAGATGGTCATCTATTAATTTTATTTCATTCAATGAAGTCCGCATAAGTCAGTGATTTTTCTTTAATGGTTTCCCTTACTTTTTCCATGCACTTGTATTTCTGCACGGTTGCTGAGCGCACGCCCGAGTAGCCAAATAGTTCGGTTATTTTATTTACGGGTAAATTGTCATAATAAAAAGCTTTCAGTATCTCCATGCATTTTTGCCCTGCGTTTTCCAGGTAATGCAATAACCGGGCAGCGGAGGGTTGCAATTCTTCATCGGCCGTAATTTCAAGATGCCGGGTATCCAGCAGCGTATGCTGTACATTTTCCCGGAACCTTTTTGCCCATAAGTTTTTAGCGATTCCCATTAAATAAGCCTGTTCATTGGTGTGCAATGTGACGGCTGCATTCACCGTTTTCTCATAATAAATAACAAGTGTATCCTGGAATATGTCTTTGGCTTCCTCAAATGATCCGCCCATTTTGTTTACATATTTTGCCACGGCCGGGAAAGCTTTTTTATAAAGGGCTATAAATGCCAGCTCCCTTTCCGCCGCTGTGCTGCTAAAAAAATTACGATCTGCCATAAACCCGTTTTTAATAACAAGTGTACTAAATCAATAATATATCACCCGGAAATTTGTTTTTTATTTTTTGCAGGGATGAAATCACTGGAACTGTAGTCCGGACAACGCTTTTTTAAATTGGATACATTTTAACTATATTCGAAGTATTATGCAAACAACGTATCGTTTAAAAGTACAAGAAATCAGCATGACATTTCTGAAATCCCTGAAAACGATGTTTGCAGGGCAGGAAGTTGAAATTATTGTAAAGACGGTTGAACCCAAAGAAAAAGTACTTTCTAAAAATCAAAAAAGATTGCTTGAAATGATCCGGGAAAATCGTCATAATGCGCCTGTGATTGCCATGGGTGTTGATATTCAAGGACTTATTGATGGGGCTTTTAAGGACTCGCTTAATTAATAATTGTAGCGATTTTATAACATTGTTAGCCAGCTTAATATATTTTTTCCAATCTCTTCACGCCATTTATAAACGTTAGTCAATACTTTAATACCAATTACTGAACATTCCTTATTTCCTATATTATGATCTTTTGTATAATAAAGGCCTTTTATAGTTGCAAATGATCCAGGATAAATTAATGTTACTCTTTTAGCATCATAAAATTCATGATAAACATATAATTGTCTTAAATCATCAGGAGAAGGATTATAACCATTCAAATTTTTCCATTTTGTGTCAATCACAACACAACTTTCATTATTTGAACTGTAATTAATTACAATATCTGGTTTTATAGATGAATTTAGGCCTTTGTTGGGTTTCCAAAAGTTCTTAGATGTCTGAGCGGTAACGACTATTTTTTTATCATGTATTCTTAGTTGTTCTTTTAAACTTACGAAAACGAATTTTTCCCATAACATATTCATATCAAACATTAAAGCCAGCACATGATTTTGACCCATATTTACATTCGGGTGATAATTCAATAATAAAAGACGTGCAATTTCCAATGCAGTTCTATAACTTTCTGTTTTTCGGTTCAGGGGGATTTTCTTAAAGGTTGCTTCTGTTATTTTAATGCTTCCCTGTTCAGGAAAGTTGAGCATTAACGCTCCAATCCTACTTTGTAAATCTACATTTGTATTGATTTGCTGTAACAAACTAAGTGTCTTGTAAAAAATCTGATGCAAATGGTGTTGTACATCATAAACCGTATGTCTTGTGAAAAACAGCTCTTGGTGGACAAGGTTTTTTTGAATATGCTGACCAAATAGGATATTACCTTTTAATGCGACGCAATTATGATCTGATTTGCGATATTTCTTGATTAACCCCTGGTGCAATAATGATTCAATTTCGATAATGTATAATTCTATATAAAGATCCAGGATAGAATTGTGCTTTACTTTTAATGAGCTGCTGGTAGGCGCTTTGATGTCAAAAATGCCAACAGAGCGAATCATATCAATTAGCGCTTCCCGCCATTGTGCAGTATCTTCATTGCGATCTGCTTTAGGCAAAATTTCAATAGTGATCTTACCTATTTGTATAACACCCACATATTCACAAAACTTAACACTTTTATTGTATAACGAAAAATAGGGCACTCCTTTTTCCCCATAAAATTCCTGCATAGCTTTAAATAGCTCGCCAGTAAAAGTAAAGCCACGAATGGTTTCATTAACTTTTACTAATTGATGCTCAAATACGGTTAATGTATTTTTATTATTTATTGCCACTTTAACGCATTAAAATTTGAAGCGCCCTTTTAAAATCTACAGTTTCAATTTCTTTTTCTAAAACGATTTCATAGCTATCTTTAGCTGTATAGTCATTTAGTTGATATACCTTTTTTTCATCAAACAAAGATGTTTCATAAGGGAAACTGGCAAATTCTGCATCTATATTATCATATGTTTTTTCTTTGACAAAGCCCTTCCCTAAAATCAATCCTATTTTGCCAAAATCGCCATAAAAATATTCTTGTAATAATGGCATGATCTTATTTTGAAAAGATTCCTTTAAGTCTTTTAGATTTTTGACCTGCATGAAAAAACTATGACCAATCAAATGGTCTTTATCCAACAGAATTTCAATTCTTTTATTGATACAATTTAATAAAGCCGATAAATCAATGTCATCAATTACTCCATTGAGCACTTTAAGCTTTCCTTGGGATTTAATCAGTTGGGAATTAGGTACAATTTCTTCAAAATAGAACCTCCTTCTTAAAGCTGTGTCTAAAGCTTCCACACTGCGGTCAGCAGTATTCATAGTGCCGATGATATATAAATTTGGTGGCACACCAAATTCTTTTTTGCTATAAGGTAACTGTATCCTCAGCTCCTCATCGCAACCAATACGTTTATCATCTTCGATTAAGGTGATCAGTTCACCGAAAATTTGAGACACATTACCCCGGTTGATCTCGTCAATAATAAGTACAAAGTTTCGACTTACAAATTCTTCGGCTTGCGTGTATTTATATTTTTCTTTTAAATAATTTCCTAGTGCTTTTACATAAGATGGCCAGTCCCAAGGTACTCCGGTTTTGAGGTAATGCGCTAAAACCTCCTTTTTTATAACGCCTTCATAGGCTTTATCTGTATTTGCGTGAAACCTGATATTATCTCGGGAATTTTTATAAATCGTGAATTCCTTGGATTGTATTAAAGTTTCTAAAACTAATTTATGACCAGGAGTATTATCAATTTCTTTTAGTAATAGTTTATAGGTGTCTTCAAAGTTGTTTGCCTTTATTTCTTTTTCTTCAGCTTTCGTACATATTTTCTTGAAAATACCATCTTCAGTTTCATAAATAACTTGATTATCACCAGTTGTTCTTGGCTTAATCCCTTCAATGAAATCCTCATAACTCATGCTTTGATGGAAAGTAGTGAAGATGATTCGACCTTCCTTTAGCCTTTGGTCAAACAGGGCTTTAACTGCATTTCTGTCTGAAAAATCCAGTTCCTTTTCTTCCTTCTCCCATATAATTTCTAAAGCTTTATTTATAGTATTAAATGTTTTACCAGTGCCCGGAGGGCCAAAGAGTATTTGATTCAAGTGATGTATCTTATTTACATCGAAATGTTTTCCATCATTTTCATTCGCTACGGATTCTGATTTCATGATACTTCTGATTTGATCTCCTAAATTCAATTCAAGGTATAATAATTGTTCTTTTAATTTTTCCACAAGGTCATCATCCTTAGGATTTAATCCTTCTTTAAAAGCTATACTTTTAGAACTTTGCCAATCTATCCATTCAGCGTTCTCAGGAAGGGCTATTTTGCTATCATAAAATTTCTTTTTGTCCGTATCTTCAAAATGGATTTCAACAAAATAAAAATCCTTGCTCTTTCCTCTGGACCTAATGGATATTTCATAATGCGCCGATAAATTTCCAATGGTTTTGCTGGCATCTTTAATCCAAACAAATGTGTCTTTTTTTGCATTGATGCCATTATCTTGTAGTTTGCCAAATGAAAATAAATTAAGTACAGATTCATCTTCCGCCATACTTAATTTCAGATCTTCAATTACCTCTTTAAAAGGTGTGTCTTTTCTATCAAGCATTTTATATAAAATATCCTGAGCAAGTACATTATGTTTGTCATCGTGGTACGCATCCGCTGGAATTAAGTCATTAATTAGTTCTAAAAGTTCTTCATCTGGTTGAATATAATCGGCGATAAATGTTTCTAATAAATGAAGATAGTCCACGTACTTTTCACCCTTTTGTTTGGGTTTTAAGTTAATAAGCTTACAATATTTTTCATAAAATGAACTCTTATAAAGCGCATATTTATCTGGATTGTGAAAGGCTAAAAAGGTTGCTATTGATCGTTCGTCATGATGATGATGCAATATTTCTCCCATAGATCGATAAACAGCGAGTACGGATTCCTGGAACCGTTCAATCCTTTCTTTTAAATCGATCTCCTCATTAAATAGGATACGAAACGCGGCTCTGTATTCTTCCGGCTTTTCCCTTGAAATGTGGTTTCTAACTGCGATCCCATTATGATATATGAGATTTCGGTAATCAATAGTAGATATTTCTTTTCCGAAGTCTATAGCATCAATATTTGGTCTTCCTTTATATTTGCCAAGTAGTTCCCACTTGTAAACTTCATCTTCAAGTTTTTTTTCAATAAGGTTTTGTTTGTATTTCTCTAATAAGTCTCTAATCGGATCGTTCGTTTTACTTTGGATTTTAAATTCATCATCCAATTTGGCAAGAAACCGTTGTGCCATCAATGTAGTAAGTTCCTTATGTCCCAACAATTGTCCATTTGCAAATTCGTTTGCAATTATTATTGTGTGTTTGGGAGGATAGGTTTTTCCCTTGTAAAGCAAATCATGAACGTAAGATTTTCCCAAAGGGTATCTTAATCCGTTTTTGTCAATATCGTTTATTGCTTGTAAAACGTTTTCTTTCGTAATATTATTAGGAATCATTTGAAAGGTCAGAGGTTTAATTAGAAATCTGCCACTAAGGTAGTATTATATGTCAAATATTGCTTTTTAATATTTTAGAGGCACAATAATTGATTAACCTCTTTCCTCGTTCCCCGGTCCCCCCTCATGCAACATCATACTGAAATATTAATTTTGCTAAGGTCAGTTAATTACTTTCTCAATCGCTCAATCGCTCAATCGCTAAATCACTAATTCACTCAATCACCAATTAACCATTCAAAGCTATAAAATTCCGGAAAAGTGTTTGTTGAATGAAATTATTATTTTAGGGTCTTTAATTCAGGTCAAAATATTAATATTGCAATTCACCAATAATAATTATGAAAAGTCTTCTTTCCAGTTTTAATGCCAGGCTCCTGTTAATTCATTTTATAGCCTTCTGGTTTTTTATGTATGGCTTTCAAATGATTTCTTTTTTGCACGATTATGATTTTTTATTTTTCCAGCATACCCTCCGCATAAATTTCCATGGCAGGTTCGATTATGACATGGTAATAATTGAACAATCAGGAAGTTTTGGCTTAATTGCTGCATACATAACTTCATTTTTCATTTCCTCAAAACAAGGATGGCACTGGATAAATTCGGCCCTTGTTTTTATGGTTACTTTTTTATTGGAAAATTTTGTCCTGTTGCACATCGTAAAATTCCATGATATTTACCTGTCTCCAGGCGGCTTGTTTCATGTATACAGTAAATGGGGGCACCTTGCCCTTGGTATTGCCCTGTTAGCTGTTGGGGTATTATTAATAATTTCGAAAAAAGTTATAAAATATATTAACGGGAAAAACTCTAACGATAAGAAAAAGGCAGCCACAGGGAAACAGCCGCGCAGGGTCAGGTAGGCCGCTTACTGATATCCTTAAAATAGTTTCTATTTAGTACATCGTAAATTTTAACGCAAAGATGCAGAGGAGGCGCAAAGGGCGCTGAGACAGGAAACAATATATTTTTTCTTTCCATCTGCCATGAATTTCATTTTTTTTTCTCTGCGTTCTTTGGTGCTTCCCGGTGCCCTCTGTGTTAAAATAAAACAACGGTACTATTAGATGTAGCCGAATCAACTATTGTTGTAGCAAAAAACGAGGTTTGCTTATTTGACTTCAAATCTAAGCTAATATGAACCGTTGGAAATAGTCTGCATAAACATCGCTAAGTCGAGTATCTCAAGTTTGGATTAACAAAGCAAATTTAACCCAAACTGTGGCCTGGTTTAGATCATTCTAATTGTGATACTATTAACTCTGTTTTTCCGGTATTTTAAAGCCAAGGTAAGTTCCGGCTGTTATGCCCTGCATGGTTAATAATGTTGTCGAAAAATCGGGCATAGTCAGGGTAGCCCAAACGGTGTATATAAAAACAAAGCCCAGTACCATTGTAAAAACAACCATTTGCAGCCTGTGAAAGCTGACGCCGTTTTCGTCGGTAAGTATGTCACTGAAAAACGTGTCTTTACCCAGTTTCAGGCCATCTATAAGTTTGTTGATGTTTGTTGTGAGTTGACTATCCAGGAAATTATTGTATCCTATTTTCCCCTCTATTCCGGCAGCAGGGAGTGAAGCCTTCAATAAATCTGTCGCCTGTCTCAGGTCTGCCTGCTGTGCCTGTAAATCCTGAACCTGCTTTACTGTCCCGTTCGACTTGCTATTGTTAATACTAACGGCGCCCAGACCGGTAGCCGCACCTATGCCGATCAGCACCAGGGTACCGGTGGTTATCAGTTCGTAATTATCGGTTATCAGCCATATAAAAACATAGGAAGACAAAACGATGGAAAACCAAAAGGCCATCTGCACCTTCCCGAGGCTGAAAGGGGCGTTGCCGGCATCTAAACCCGGAATGCCCAGCGGTGTAAGATCCACAGGCGCATCACGAAGCATGGGCGTTGTTTTTGCATACCTGAACAGCACCCAAAAATAGATGATCAGCACTGCCATGCATCCCCAAAACCAGACCTTGTCAATGCGCACAAACTGAAAGGCATTGATATTTGTTGCCTGGGCGCTTTGCCCGGTCAGCCCGATGCTGATACTTAACGGCTCATGGTAAAACTCTTTGCCGAACAATGGATAACCAAGCAGCATGTTCCATGTTTTGTTATTCACATCGGTACGCTGAATCAAAAATTTAACGTCGGTGCTGTCCCCGTGATTACACCAGCCAACGGGAACGGACCCTTCGATCTCAATACAATTAACAAATAGCCTGACTTGTTTTATACTGTTTGGGGCGGTCAGTAATGCATTTAAATGCGCCACATTAACAACAAGTATATCGCCTATTGCGGCAGATTTTTCTTTTGCATTGCCATCAACGTAAGCATCAACCACGGTAGTGGGCTTCGGCGCAGGTGTTGCTGCTATCAAATTTAAGTTAAATAGCGCAAGGATTGGGATAAGGATTAGTTTTTTCACGACAAGGTTTATTTGAAATAAATGTAGTCAAATTAGTTTGAAAAACAAGTCGTTATCTATTTTTTTTCAAATTACATAACAACCGCTTTTAAAAAGGAGGCACCTCCGGAGCCTTTGAAACAAATTCATGATTTCTGTTTCACTGTTGTCCGGTAAAAATAAGAAATAGAATTAAAATGGCGTTTCCATTTAATGCAGGGGTATTCCAAACGGGTTTGAAAAACAAAGCCCCCCTCGATCAAGTTTTAAAAAGCGAGAGTTGATAGTCGCTGACTTCACAGTTATAGCCAATAATAGCTTTTTCGGGATTTACCAGAAATTTGATCAGGTCAATATACGTTCCAAGGTGTTGCCTGATAAGGCTTGCAACATTGGCGAACGACCACTTGCATTTCTTTAGCTTATCGGCTTTGTCTTTTACTACTTTGACCAGCAAATCTGCGATTAACGTACACCAGAGTTGTATTTTGATGGCATTTTGATTGTCCCCCAGGAAATTGCTAAGCTGAAAGTTTTGCTTGATCCGCCTGAAAAGTAGTTCAATCTGCCATCTTCTTTTATAAATACCGGCTATTGTCAAGGCAGCAAAGTCTTGGTTATTGGTAAGGAATTCGAATTCTTTACCTGTTTCTTTATCAAAGTAGGTAACCAGCCGGGCTTCCTGCAGGGGAACTTTATTTGCTTTTTCAGGATTACCTAACAGTATCTTTTTATCACTTCGCACCCCATGAGCGGCCATCTTTTCGCTCACCGGCAATTCTTCCACACATTCCCATCGCGCTCTTTTATTTAACCGGGTTACCCAGGTAACCCCTTTTTTGGTCCATTCAGCCATGGGTAGATAGCTATTATAGCCTTTATCCATGACCAGGATAGAACCTTTAGGTAAATCTAAGCGGGGCATTACTGTTTTATCGTTAGTTGAGGCACTGGTAACATGAACAAAACAAGGGACATTGTCCTTAGCCCTGATCAAAACGTGGGCTTTAATTCCACCTTTCTTTTTCCCATTGGCATTGGCATTGCCGCAAGCCTTAAAAACCTCGGAAAACAATGTTATTGTCGTTGAATCAACAATAAATAGTTTATCGGAAAGCTTACCCCCAGGCAGGCTGTCCGGTAAAACGCCAAAATGATAGCGGAATAGTTCGTGGTATAAATCTTCGAAAAAATCAGCGGAACGCCGTTAATTGGCATCTGCTAGCGTACTTCGACGGGGCGTATGAACCATTCCCAGGTGATTTAACCGATGCGCGTTTACCTGGATACCGGTTATTAGTTCCCGAAGCGACGTGCAATGATGAAAACAACAAAAAAGCATGGTCACCAGGTGGTCATATGCTTTAAATTTCTTGCAATAACGGTCAGAACTGTGTTTACGGGTTAACTGATCAACTTTAGTACGAGGGATATAAGAAAGTAGCTGATTGAATATCGGCTGTCCGGTAAAAAATGTACTTTTGGGCATAGTCTGCTTTTAGGTGTGGTAACTTCAAAGTTAAACTATGCAGGGGCTTCGGCCCCTGTTTTTTTCTTATTTTTATCTTTTACCGGACAACGGTGATTTCTGTTTTTTGATATTACAAAGTTGCGCAGGAATACACGGGCAGATGTAGCCAAATCTGTTGTTGTTGTAGCCAAAAATCAATTTTGTTTATTAGGTGTTATATGATGGTTTCGCCATGGCGGATTGCCTCTAAATTAAAATTCCCCTATAATTAGATTTAAGAGGTTTAAAATCCTATTTTTAGCGCCTTAAAATTGATAAAGCGGTATCAATTATTTATGGTTAAAGGAAGCGAAGAATGAAAGTTTTAAAATTTGGCGGAACATCTGTAGGAAGTCCTGAAAGGATGAAAAAACTGCTGGATATTATCGACCCTGCCGAGCGGCAGATCGTAGTGCTGTCGGCTGTATCCGGCACAACAAATAACCTGGTTGAAATAGGGCAGGCCTACCTTGCCGGCGATAAAAATAAAGCAGCCGGTTTGATCAGTGTTTTAAAAGACAAGTACGAAGTTTTTATAAAGGAATTATTTACTAAAAAGGAATACCTGGAGCAGGGTAAAGAAGTTATTGACTATCATTTCGGGCTACTCAGCAACCTGGCAAATGACCTGTTCACGTCAATAGAAGAAAAGATCATACTTGCACAGGGTGAGTTATTATCGACCACGCTTTACCATGTTTATCTTAAGGAAATTGGCGTACCCTCTGTTTTGTTGCCGGCGCTTGATTTTATGAAGATTGACGAGGACAACGAACCGGAAGTTGATTACATCACCGAACATATTACCCCACTGCTGGAAAAATATCCGGAAAATAATCTGTTTATCACCCAGGGCTATATTTGCCGGAATAGCTTTGGTGAGATCGATAACCTGCGCCGTGGCGGCAGCGATTATACCGCGTCACTGATAGGCGCAGGCATTCGCAGTGAGGAGGTGCAGATCTGGACGGATATTGACGGCATGCATAATAATGATCCGCGCATAGTAAAAGGAACTCAGCCAATAGCTCAATTATCTTTCGATGAAGCAGCCGAGCTGGCTTATTTCGGCGCCAAAATATTGCATCCGCAAAGCGTTTTCCCGGCACAGAAATATAAGATTCCGGTGCGTTTGCTCAATACTATGGACCCAAAAGCACATGGTACCCTCATCACCAATACCAGCGAAAAGGATAAAATAAAATCAATAGCTGCCAAAGACGGCATCACCGCCATTAAAATACAATCCAGCAGGATGCTGCTGGCGCATGGTTTTTTACGCCGGGTTTTCGAGGTTTTTGAGCGGTATAAAACATCCATCGATATGATCACCACCTCGGAAGTTGCCGTATCATTAACCATTGATGATACCACCCACCTTGAGGAGATCACAGCCGAACTGCTTGGCTTTGGTACGGTTGATACCGATGTAAACCAAACCATTATTTGTGTGGTTGGTGATTTTGGCACCGAGAAGCATGGCTACGCAGCAAGGGTATTGGAAGCAGTAAAACATATCCCCGTAAGGATGATATCCTATGGGGGGAGCGATCATAACATGTCACTGCTGATACATACGGCTGATAAAACAGAAGTGTTAAGGAGTTTACATAACAGGCTGTTTTAGCCTCACCCTGCCCTCTCCAAAGGAGAGGGTTATATAAGAAAAAATTAATATTAACCCCCGTTTAAAAAAGTCCTCTCCTTTGGAGAGGATTTAGGTGAGGCAAAACGGGATGATTTATAAGAATAATATGTTTGATACAAACACCATAAACCGTTTTCAGCAATTAGAAACGCCATTCTATTATTACGACCTTGATGTGTTGCGTAAAACACTTGAGGCATGCACTACTGCATCTGCTAAATACGGTTTTCATGTGCATTATGCCATGAAAGCTAATTTTAACCCCAAGGTTTTAGATATGATCCAATCCTACGGTTTAGGGGCCGATTGCGTTAGCGGCAACGAAGTAAAGGCGGCTATTGAACACGGTTTTGGTAAAGACAAAGTAGTTTTTGCTGGGGTAGGTAAATCAGACAAAGAGATCAACCTGGCGCTTAATGCAGATATTTTTTGTTTTAATGCCGAGTCGGTGCAGGAACTGCATATCATAAACGATCTGGCGAAAGCCAAAAACAAAAAGGCAAATATTGCGATCCGCATTAATCCAAATGTGGATGCGCATACCCACCATTTTATAACTACCGGGCTGGATGAAAATAAATTTGGTATAAACACCTGGCAACTGACCGATGTTGCCGATGCTCTCCGTAATTGCCCCAACCTGCAGTTTTTAGGAATTCATTTTCACATCGGTTCGCAGATAACGGACATGGAGGTTTATAAAAATCTGTGTACACGGATCAACGAAATACAGGATTGGTTTAACGACCATGGCTTTGAAGTGAAAGTGTTGAATACAGGCGGTGGTTTAGGCGTTGATTACCATAACCCGGATACCAATGGCATCAGCGATTTCGAAAGCTATTTTAAGGTTTTTAAAGATTTTTTAAATGTAAAGCCTGGTCAGGAAGTACATTTCGAACTGGGTCGCGCACTGGTAGCACAAAGTGCCGCCCTGATCTCCCGGGTGCTTTATGTGAAAAATGGGATAAAAAAGAATTTCCTGGTATTAGATGCCGGCATGACAGAACTTATCCGCCCTATGTTGTACCAGGCCTATCACCAAATTGAGAGATTAGAGGTTAAAGGGGAGTCCGGAAGTCCGGAAATCCGAAAGTCCGAAAGTGAGGAATTGGAAGATGCTCACCATTCACCACTCACCATTCACTATGATGTTGTAGGTCCGATTTGCGAAAGCACAGATTGTTTCCGCAAAGACGTGGAACTGGCCCAATCTTTTCGCGGCGACCTGATTGCTATCCGTACCGCAGGCGCTTATGGCGAAGTTATGGCTTCGGGTTATAATTTGAGGGATAGGGTAGGGAGCGTTTATTCGGAATAAATTAAAACGTAAGCCCAACTCTCAAAAAGATATTTTCACCTGTCTCTATGGTCGCGAAATATTTTTTCACCTTGATAAAATAACTGAGTTTTCCGAACATTTTACGGTACCTGCTGTCGGCCGCAGTTTGCGTTTGATAATAGGTATAGTCTAATTCATTATAACCAAATGTTGTTCCGAGAAACCCGCGAATCCCATGCTCAATATCTTTATTCCTGCTATGGAAAATCACTTCGGAAGTTAGACCCAGCGAAAACAAGTCGGTCCTTGGGTCGGTATAATATTGATGTTGTGTATTGATATATTGCCTGAAATCTGCGTATGATCCATATTCGTGGCTATAAGCAGCCTCTACGCCAATAATTCTTATATCTGTCTTCCCTGATGTGATAAAAACATCGGCCGACGCCCTCCCGCCAACGGCTCCAACAAATTTGTCGCTAAAATAGTTCCCGTTATCTTTCTGGATAGTGCTGTTCTGGTAATCGCCAAAAACGCCAAAGGCTCCGAAAGCAAGGTTGAAATTATTAAAAACATAGCCGCGGCTCAGGTTGAACTGCCCGCTGTACAGCAAATCACCGCCGTTATTATTGGTATTGACGTTTATACCGCCCGAAAGATAATTTACAGCCTTAACTGTATCAAATGAGGCTGGTTTTGGCTGATAAACAACATCCTGGTGATAAAGCGCCGGGGTGTAAACATTTGAACAGGACGCAAATATTAACGATGCAAAGGATAATAATAGGATGATCTTGTTTTTCATATTGTTGTTAAATATACCCATATAAACTAATATGTATAACACACATGGATGAGAAATTGTTATACATAGTGCCCGAAAATTATACTCCAATAATCATTTCCTAAAACTTTAGTCCTAATCTCAAAAAAACGCCCTGGCCAACTTCAATCGTGCCGAAATAGTTTCTTAACTTAACAAAATAGCTGACTCTGGCGAACAGGTTATGGAAATCGGTGGCCTTTACATCAGTTGCTCTGATGGTTGAATAATAAGAATTGGGGTCGTCCAATTCATTATGGCCAAGGGTGGTCCCTAAAAAGCCCTGGAAACCCTGCTGGATATTTTTATTGCCCCGGCTGTTAATTATTATTTCCGAAGTTAAGCCTACCGTGAAAAGATTTATTCTCGGGTCAACGTAATATTCAGGCTGTTGTGTATTTAAGTACTGTCTGAAATTTGCGTATGAGCCAAATTCATGACTGTAGGCTGCTTCGATACCTATGATCCTGAAATCAGTCCTGCCTTTACTTATAAAAAAGTCGGCGGACGCCCTTCCACCAAAGGCGCCGTAAAATTTATCGGTAAAATAATTCGGGTCGCTCTTAGCTATATTTGTGTTCCCATAATCCCCAAACATGCCAAATCCGCCGAAGGCGAAGTTGAAATGCTTAATGGTGTACGCCCGACTTAAATCAAATTGTCCGCCCAATTGCAAATCGTTGCTATTGCTGAACGCGTTAAAGCCCGCCGAAACATAGTTCGCGGTTTTTACGGTATCATGTGAGGTGGGCTTTGGCTGATAAACAATATCCTGCCTGTAAATAGCAGGCGAATAAACAGGCGCACAGGATGAAAATAACAGGGCCGCAATAGATAGGGTTAAGATAGCTTTGTTGAGCATATTGGCTAAATATAAATATCTATACGGATATATTTAATGATTTGTAACAGTAGTCTTATATTTATGTCAAAACCCTATAATATCCCTTTATGAAAAAAGCAATTGTTGTAGGTGCATCATCAGGTATAGGTAAGCAATTGGCCATTATTTTAGCTGATAAGGGCTACAAAGTTGGAATCACAGGCAGGCGCGATCAATTATTATTAAACCTTCAGGCTACCAAGCCAGAGAGTTTTATTGTTTCCTGTTTTGATGTCAGCCATGTTGATGAAGTCCCCCTGCAACTGCAAAAGCTGGCCGACAAATTAGGCGGGCTCGACCTGCTTGTATTAAGTTCGGGCACTGGAAAAATTAACCCGGCGCTTAATACAGTTTTTGAACAGCAAACAAATGCAGTGAATGTGGCAGGTTTTACCGCAGTGGCTGATTGGGCATTTAACTTTTTTGAGCAGCAGTGCCATGGGCATTTTGCTGCTATAACTTCGGTAGCTGCCATACGTGGAAATCGCCAGGCCCCGGCCTATGGCGCATCAAAAGCGTACCAGGTAAATTACCTTGAGGCCTTAAGACAAAAAGCAACAAAGACAAAGTTGCCTGTTTACGTCACTGATATCCGCCCCGGTTTTGTGGATACCCCCATGGCGCAGGCCGAAAATATGTTTTGGGTGGCGCCAGTTGGAAAAGCTGCGGAGCAGATTTTAAAAGCTCTTGAAAACAGGAGGGATGTGGTATATATAACCAAACGCTGGCGGGTTGTGGCCTTCTTATTCAGGATGGTGCCTGGATTTTTGTTTAAACGGATGTGAGCTGGTCAAAAAGTACCTTTCAGCAATTTATACCTGAGGCTGAGGGGATGGATTTATGTTAAACTTCTTATATTCGGCATCAGTAATACCCGCCTGTTCACCCGCCTGTTCAAGTGTCCACACTTGAACACATGAAGTTGTGAGCGTCCACGCTCCCGTGGTAGTTTATGAGCGAATCAATCCCCTAATAATCGTGAGCGTGGACGCTCAAATCAAAATCATTCAAGTGTGGACACTTGAATGGGCGAGTGGGGGATGGATTTGTATTAAACTTCTTATATTCGACATCAGTAATATATCATCGCAATTTCTATGACCGATTATAAAATGCAGGCGGCAAAAGCGGCATTGGAACTCATTAAACCCGGACAGACCATTGGTTTAGGTGCAGGAACTACCATTGCTCATTTACTGGCATTGCTTGCCACTGAAAGGGAACTTGCCGGCACGCTTACTTTTGTTTCCTCTTCATTCAAAACCGCAAATCTGATAAAAGACTATGGGCTGAAGCTACAAACGGCTTTACTGATAAATAACCTGGATATTTATTTTGACGGATGTGATCAGTTTGATATGGAACTTAACGCCCTGAAAAGCGGCGGAGGGATCCACACTTCAGAGAAAATACTGGCAGCGATGGCCAAGGAATTTGTTTTAATCGGTGATTCAGGAAAATTTGTGATCGCTTTGGATACAAGTTATCCTTTAGTTGTCGAGATTTTACCGGGCGCTTTAACTTTGGTGCTGCAACGGATAGGGCGGGATTTTCCCGACGCAAAGCCAAAGATTCGCATGAGTCAGCAAAAAGATGGAGCAGTTATTTCGGATAATGGAAATATGCTGATCGATGTTTATTTTAATAAGCTGATTGCCCTGGATAAACTAAATATTCATATCAAAATGATCCCCGGAGTTGTTGAGCATTCCCTGTTTTACCGGATGGCTTCAAAAGCTATCATCGCAGGAGAGGACGGAACAAGAATGGTTTTTCCGCAATATGCATAAAAGACCGCCACCGCACCGCCTGTTCAAGTGTCCACACTTGAACACATAAAATTGTGAGCGTCCACGCTCCCGTGAAAGCTAAAATATCCTCATTTGTAAATAAATCCCTTAATAATCGTGAGCGTGGACGCTCAAATCAAAATCATTCAAGTGTGGACACTTGAAGGGGCGAAGTGAACGGGCGAAGTGAACTGCAAAATTACCTTGCCGTTACAAAATTAAATGTCCATATTTATTTCATGTCACGAAATGCCTCAACCGACGAACTTTACTTTGTCACTTTAACCGTAATTGATTGGATAGACGTTTTTACACGCCGCCAATACAATGATTTTATAATTGAAAACCTTGCCTGGAACCAGCAGCACAGAAAACTTAACATTTATGCCTATGTAATCATGGCCAATCATATCCACATGATTGCCAATGTAACCGATGGGTCGCTTGGGGATGTGCTTGGGCTTTTTAAAACCTATACCTCAAAAGAACTTTTTAAAATGATTGCCAACAATACCCAGGAAAGCAGACGTGACTGGATGATCAAAGCATTTGAGCGGGCAGGCAAGTACAATCACTTAAATGAACATCACCAATTTTGGCAGAATGGTAATTATCCTGTGTTGCTTTATTCACCGGCGGTAATTGAGCAAAAGATTGATTACACTCACGAAAATCCTGTAAGAGCAGGCTTTGTAGGTTCGGCGCATGAATATTGGTATAGCAGCGCTAATCCTGAAAGCCCTTTGAAGATTATTTATTAGTTCAGGTGTGTACGCTTGAATTTTTTGCGTTCAAGCTTGGACGGGGGAGGCTCTTTTGGCGGGATGGTACAACATATATAATTTCATGATATGAATAATAAGGGAATATTTTTACTGGTAAAAATTTCAGCTGTTTTTTTAATAATCTATTTGATTAATAAAGCTATCAACAGGCCGGCTACAATAAAAGGATGGAGTTTTAAAGGACCGGTTGAAAACGTTTGGTACACCGAAAAGGGTATTCCATCTGTTTTGGTAAATGACACCGAGTATAATTTAGATCACATGATATGGCATTTTGACGATATAATTCACGTTGGCGATACCGTCATCAAGCGAAAAGGCGATCTACGACTCAGGCTTATCAGAAGAGGCACCAAAGACACGGTGTTTTATAATTCAATTAACGACGATTAATGAAAATGATAAAAAAATTACTGTGCTATACCCGCCTGTTCAAGTGTCCACACTTGAACACATAAAGTTTTGAGCGTCCACGCTCACGTCATAGATCAACCAGACAATTGCAAGTATATCCGCTCATAGTCGGGAGCGTGGACGCTCCCAATAAAAGTCGTTCAAGTGTGGACACTTGAACGGGCGGTGGATGTAAGTGCTTAATAAGTGTGAAATAAACAATTATTTTTTATTAAATAATAATAATTGCTTTAATTTACACTCGTAAATCGCAAACATAAACCAATTTGCCTGAATGAATAAAGACCAATTTGTGATCGGCGTTGATTACGGTACCGATTCGGTGCGTTCCGTAATTGTTGATACCCGTAACGGGAAGGAGTTAGCCTCCTCTGTTTTTTTATACCCACGCTGGCAGCAGGGCTTATACTGCAATGCCGGGCAAAATCAGTTCAGGCAGCATCCGCTCGATTATGTTGAAGGACTGGAACACACCATAAAAGACTGTATAAAAAAGGCAGGCGGTGCTTCGGCGGCATCCGCTATTAAAGCCATATCTGTTGATACCACCGGCTCAACACCTGTTGCCGTCAATGAGCAGGGCCTGCCCCTTGCAATGGTACCCGGTTTTGAGCAGAACCCCAATGCCATGTTTGTTTTATGGAAGGACCATACTTCGGTAAAAGAAGCAGCAGATATAAACCAACATGCCACAAAATTTCCTGTTAATTACCTGCAATATGTTGGTGGGATCTATTCTTCGGAATGGTTTTGGGCCAAACTGCTGCATGTCTTAAAAGCAGATGAAAAGGTTAAACAGGCTTGCTACTCCTGGGTTGAACATTGTGACTGGATCCCGTTTTTACTAAGCGGCGGCAAACACATAAAGGATATGAAACGCGGCCGTTGCTCCGCAGGGCATAAGGCGTTATGGTCGGCAGAATATGGCGGCTTGCCACCCGATGAATTTTTTACCTCCCTCGATCCGGTTTTAAAAGGATTTACAGATAGACTCTATAAAAATACTTATACTTCTGACCAGGCTGCCGGGACCCTCAGCGAAGAATGGGCAGCCCGTTTAGGCCTAAGCACTGATGTTATTATTGGCGTAGGTGCGTTTGATGCTCATATGGGTGCAGTGGGCGGACAAATTGAGCCGTATCATTTAAGTAAGGTAATGGGTACTTCTACTTGCGATATGCTGGTAGCGCCGCATGCAGATCTTCAGGGAAAACTAATAAAGGGCATCTGCGGGCAGGTAGATGGCTCGGTGATCCCCGGTATGATGGGCCTGGAGGCAGGACAATCTGCTTTCGGTGATACTTATGCTTGGTTCAAGAATTTGCTCTCCTGGCCTCTTAATGAACTACTGGCGCAATCGTCATTGATTGATGCAACAACAGCCGAAGCTTTAAAATCTGAAATTGCAGCGAAAATAATTCCCGAACTCAGCAGGCAGGCAGCGCTTTTGCCCTTGGATGAAAATGCCGAACTTTCGGTTGATTGGCTGAATGGCCGTCGTACGCCTGATGCCAACCAATTGTTAAAAAGCGCCATCACCGGCTTAAGTCTGGGTAGCGACGCGTCACGTGTTTTCAGGGCGCTGGCAGAAAGTACCTGTTTTGGTGCAAAAAGCATAGTCGACCGGTTTAACAGCGAGGGCGTACCGGTAAAAGGACTGATCGGGATAGGAGGGGTAGCCAAAAAATCACCATACATTATGCAAATGATGGCTGATGTTTTACAGATGCCGATCCGCATTCACCAGTTTGAACATACCTGCGCCCTTGGGGCGGCCATGTTTGCTGCTACCGCTGCAGGGATTTATCCAACAGTAGAAGAAGCAATGGCAACTATGGGTGGTGGTTTTGATCAGGAATATCAACCCAACAAACAAAACGCTGAACTATATGAGAAGCGTTACAGGAAATATGCTGAATTAGGGACATTTGTGGAGCAGCAAACAAAAGACGAATAGCAAAAATGTTAAATCACCTACTTTTAAAAAGCTAAAATCTATGTCATTTCGACGAGCCTGCCGGCAGGCAGGGAACGAGGAGAAAACTTAAGCGCCATGCATAGCGATCATGCCCGGTGTTTAAGTTTTCTAACTTCGTTCGAAATGACATTTTTAATTAATTGCCATGAGTAAATACGAACATATCCAAAAGCAGGCTTACAAAGCCAATATGGAATTGCCAAGACTTGGCCTGGTGATATTTACGTTCGGCAATGTCAGCGCCGCCGACAGGGATTTGGGGGTGTTTGCTATAAAACCAAGCGGGGTGCCTTACGACGAACTATCACCTGAAAAAATGGTGATCGTTGATTTTGAGGGCAGGGTGGTTAAAGGGAAACTGCGACCATCTTCGGACACCAAAACCCATGCGGTATTGTACAAGGAGTGCCCTGAGATCGGTGGTATTTGTCACACCCATTCCACCTATGCCACGGCATGGGCGCAATCCCAAAGGGATATTCCGATTTTTGGCACCACCCACGCGGATCACAACACAGTTGATATTCCCTGCGCGCCGCCGATGGCTGACGATATGATTGCAGGCGATTATGAGTATCAAACCGGCTACCAGGTATTAAACTGTTTAAAAGAAAAGGACCTTAATTATAAAGAAGTTGAAATGATACTTGTGGGCAACCATGCGCCCTTCACATGGGGCAAAACAGCCGAAAAAGCGGTGTACAACAGCGCCGTATTGGAGTCGATTGCGCAGATGGCCTGGTTAACCGAACAAATTAACCCTAAAGCGGCAAGGTTAAAAGATTCACTCATAAAAAAACATTTTGAACGCAAACATGGGCCGGATTCCTATTATGGGCAGTAGGTTAGTCATTGGTCATTGTGTCATTAGTCATTGGTTTTTAAATTCACTAATTCAAAAATCACTAATTCACTAAATCACTAATTCAATAATTATAAAATGATAGATCTAAAGGTATTCGAAATCTGGTTTGTGACTGGCAGCCAGCATTTATATGGGGAAGAAACACTAAGGAAAGTTGCAGAACATTCGGAATTGATAGCACGGTCATTCAACACTAATGATAAAATTCCCGTTGGTGTTGTTTTTAAACCAACTGTAAAGTCACCCGAAGAGATTTACAATGTTTGCCAGGAAGCGAATACCACTAAAAATTGTATCGGCATTATTGCCTGGATGCATACCTTTTCGCCGGCAAAAATGTGGATTGGCGGGCTAAAGATCCTGCAGAAACCGTTGATGCACCTGCATACCCAGTTTAACCGCGATATCCCCTGGGATAGTATCGATATGGATTTTATGAACCTGAACCAAAGCGCCCATGGCGACCGGGAATTTGGTTTCATCATGTCGAGGATGCGTTTGAATCGCAAAGTTGTTGTAGGGCACTGGGAAGATCCTGAAGTAATAGGGCAGATCGGCGCCTGGAGTCGCGTAGCTGCCGGCTGGAACGACTGGCAGGGCGCCCGGTTTGTTCGTTTTGGTGATAACATGCGCTTTGTTGCTGTTACCGATGGCGATAAAGTGGAAGCTGAAATAAAGTTTGGCTATTCGGTAAACACCCATGGTATAGGCGACCTGGTAAAGGTTATCAATGATATTAGCGATGCCGCAACAAACAGACTTATTGCCGAATATGAAGAGAAATATGCCGTAGTGCCTTCTTTGCATAAAGGCGGAGCGCATTACAGTTCGATGCAGGCGGCAGCAAGAATTGAACTTGGTTTGGAAGCGTTTTTGAAGGACGGCAATTACAAAGGTTTTACCGACACTTTCGAAGACCTGCATGGCATGGTTCAATTGCCGGGTATTGCAGCGCAGCGCCTGATGGGCAAGGGCTATGGCTTTGCCGGAGAAGGCGACTGGAAAACCGCTGCATTGGTTCGCGCCATGAAAGTAATCGGCAGCGGACTTGAAGGAGGTAATTCATTTATGGAAGATTATACCTATCATTTCGATCCAAAAAATCAAATGGTTTTAGGCTCGCACATGCTGGAGATCTGTGAATCTATTGCCAAAGGGAAAGCAAATTGTGAGATCCATCCCCTGGGTATCGGCGGAAAAGCTGATCCTGTACGCCTGGTATTTAATGTGGCAGGTGGCCCGGCTTTAAACGCTTCAGTAATTGATATGGGTAACCGTTTCAGGTTGCTTGTGAACGAGGTACAGGCGGTTGAGCCTGAACATGAGCTGCCCAACCTGCCCGTGGCGCGCGTATTATGGAAACCATATCCTGATATGCAAACCGGATGTGCTGCTTGGATACTGGCAGGTGGTGCGCACCATACCTGCTATAGTCAAAACCTAACGGCAACACAGCTGGAAGATTTTGCCGAATTGGCAGGAATCGAATACGTATTGATTGGCAAAGAAACCCGCATGCACCAGCTGAAAAAGGAATTGCAATGGAGTGAGGTTTACTACAGGTAAGTGTACCTGTCCGATTTTTTATTTTAATGTCAGTTCGAGACAATTCGACATCATTCCAGTCTGCCCCATCGGGGCTACCGCTTTGTAGCAGATGATTCAAACGTTATAATTGCCGCGTCGGTGGCTACCCTTCGCCAATTGGGTAGCCACTGACGTGGCAATTATCCTTGCTATTTGTTTTCTACAAAGCGGTAGCCCCGATGGGGCAAAGGCTTTTCTTAGATCGATCTCGCCTTACTTTAGTATCACTTTGGTAGCGCCGTAACCAAATTTCTCTTTCCGGGCATCCATAAATGTTTGTATTTTGTGATGCTTGCTCAGTATTTTATGGATCTCGTGCCGCAGCGTACCATTGCCCGCGCCATGGATAAATATAATTTCGGGCGCCTGGTGTACAATGGCTGCATCCAATGTTTTCTGGAAATAAGCCAGTTGGATGCTCAATATTTCGGCGCTGTTAATAAACTGGTAGTCGTTTCTCAGTTTTTCAATATGCAAGTCTATTTCTGTACCGGGTTTTTCAATCGTCGTTTTTTCTTCAGACGTACTAAAAAAACTTTCTTTAAGCTTCTGCGCATCAATAATTACCTCGGGCTCATCTAACCGGATTAGCCAGCCCTGCTGGTTTAAAACCGGAACCTGTTTTTTGCTTCCTGAAAAATCTTTGGCTTTAAATTTTTCCTGATATACCAATGGTGCAGGCGGCTCAATATTCTGACCGGTATAGAAAAGTACGTTAAATATAAATTTAGGCCATAGCTGCAGGTCGGCCAATTGCTCCGAATATATTTTAGCTGATGATTTTGGTGCTATTGTACCGGCATATTCCCCTTTAAAATGGTCCTGTTTTCCGGTCGTTAACGTTGTTAATAATTGGAATGAGGTATCATTGACCAAATGAAAATGCACCACCGAATTAGCTTTCGGGTCGCTGATAACTGCTACATAAATACCTTTGGTTTGAAATTCGCCGGCAGGAACCGTCTTATCCTCAATGGTGTTATTCTTAACAGTTCCGGCTGGTTCATAGCCGTGTACCGTAGTTACTTTACTTGCGAGAACAGGGATCTCAAAATCATCTTCACCTGTAACACCTATCATCTGTTCATCGATAATGCGGGTAACAAAACCCTCCATTTTCTCATCAACAAAACGCACAAAATCGCCTAATTTATATTTCATATTTATGATTACTTTATGATTTCACCAATTTGGGGATGATTTCACCGATTATTTTGGGGATTTCACTGATTGTTTTTTGATTACACTGATTGGGTTGTGATAATCAGCAAATCCGGACTGCAAATTTACGCAGTTTAAATAACTAATCGGCGCAATCCTCCCCAAATCGGCGCAATCCTCCCCAAATCGGTGTAATCGCAGTCAAAATCGGTGCAGTCATTCTCAAATCGGTGTAATCGCAGTCAAAATCGGTGAAATCAAAAATAATCGGTGTAATCCCCAAACAAAAAAAACACCCGCCCGAAGGCAGGTGGCTACAAATTAGTTATTTAATACCCCTATTAAAATAACTGTTGCAAAGTAAAAAATTATTTGCCGGACTGCAAATACTAATAAACATTTTTTTTGCAAACTTGTTGCAATTGGCCTTCCAGCTCGGTAAAGCCATTGAAAATAAACCAATTAATATTTTTAGTAGAATACCTCATAATGGCATAGGTTATCCATTTACGTAAATTGCTTTTAATTTGCTCTTTTATGGGCGCTGATGAAAGTAATAACAAGTGGACTGTAAAACAAATACCGCGCATTGCATCCCTGCACTTTATCATAAAACAAATAAACCCGGCTTTTGGCCGGGTTTATTTGTTTTAAAGACATTTTGTCTTATAATTTTTGGATCGAATTATTCCAATCATTGGCAGTGCCTTTGACATTTGTTTTTGTGTCATTTAAAGCTTCCAGGGCTTCATCTTTTATGTTGTTAATTTTTGTTCTGGCTGCATTTATTGCCTCCTCTTTATATTCGGAGACATCATTTACAGCTCCCCTGAATTTTGATTTTGCTTTGTCGAAAGCATTTGTGCCGCGATTCTTAACATCCAGCGACGTAGCAACCGCCCGTTTTTTTGCTGCATCAACCAAATCCTCTATAAAATCGGCTATGCCGTCCCTCACTTTTCCTCCCTTTTCAGGTGCGAACAATAAACCCAATGCCGCACCTGCCGCGGCGCCTATTAAAAGCGCTGCTATAACCCTTGACTTATCTTTCATGTTTTTTATTTTTAGTGGATAATACATGGGTACAATAACAATGCCAAGGATTGGGCCTGCCAATATTCGCCTCACCTAAATCCTCTCCAAAGGAGAGGACTTTAGCTGCGCTCTTCGTTAGCCCAGTTTTCAACCCTCTCCTTTGGAGAGGGCAGGGTGAGGCAAATAGGGCAGTGTGAAGCAACAAAAAAGGCATCCACTTTTCAGTGAATGCCTGTACGTTTAATGATTATATTATAATTAAATAACCTTTACATTTACCGCATTTAAGCCTTTTCTGCCGTTCTCTACTTCAAACTCCACTTTGTCATTTTCACGGATCTCGTCGATTAAGCCTGTTGAATGAACAAATACGTCCTGGCCACCATTGCTTGGTGTAATAAAACCAAAACCTTTTGTTTCATTGAAAAATTTTACTGTTCCTTCTTTTTGCATTATTTTATTTATTAAGGCCGCTAAGGTAGATATAATTATCCAATATAAAGCATTAATTAAATAATTTAATTAGGCAACAGCCAATTGGCGACAGTGCAGTGTATCTTCCGAGTCTCTTACAATGCCGCGTATCTTCTCATCCAGTTCATTAACGGTAAGCTCCATAATATCAAAATATCCAAAATCAATATGCTCAAGTTTCATCAGGTCCATTATCCCGAGTAATGATGCAACCGGCCTGCGTAATTCATGCGACTGGATTATCGCTATGCGGGTTAGGGCTTCATTTTGGCTGCTGATTTGTTTTTCCTGCTGCTTGCGGGTGGTAATATCAGTTGAATTCAGCGCTATACCTATCACCTTGCCATGGCCGTTTTTAACGGGAATAAATGATGTTTCTTTCCAGCAGGCGTAAACCGTGCCCGGCATCAGCATCCATTCGCGTTTAACCGACTTTCCGGACAATGCCAATCCAAAATTCTTGGCAAATTGTTTATAAAGGCGGGGATCGGTATAGTTCATGATATTATCCCCAAGGGAAAGTTTCTTTTTATAGGTGGTTTGTATGTAGTCAGCGGCCGATTTATTAAAAGCTAAAACTTCGAGGTTGCCCCCTACTAAAATATGGGTGTCTTTTGATGAGTCGAAAATCGCTTTAAGTTTCACTTCAGAATCTTCGACCGATAATTTTTGCTCCTGTGCCTTTTTATATTGTTTTTCAAGCGATTGCACGCTCCAATTAAGTTCCATTAAGTTCATCACCTGGCGGCCTAATACTTCAAGCGTATTTTGCTGATGTTTATCAAGGTTACCCGCTTTAAAATCCATCACACATAAACTACCTACTGCATAGCCGTCTTTTGTGATTAATCTAATCCCTGCATAAAATAGTACCGGGTATTCTCCGGTCACCCTTGGATGGCAGTTGAACCGCTCATCAAGCGTAGTGTCAGGAATGATCAGCGCCCCTTCATGATCAATGGTATGGTTGCATAAAGAAAGTTGCCTTGTAGTACAAGTAACCTCTGTACCAGCAGCGGCCTTAAACCATTGCATATCTTCATCAAGCAAGGTTATAAAAGCAACAGGTGTATTGCATATTTGAGCGGCAAGGTTTACAATATCATTCAAATCTTTGGTGATATTACCATCAGGCTGCTTAAATCTGTTTACCGCTTTTAGTCGGTTTTGTTCGGTGTTCATAGATAATATTATATAAACTTCGTTATGAAAAATATTATTTTCATTGATTTTATTTATCGAAATCACATGCTTGTACGGTATTAATTACTTTTTTGTTATAAGAAATTCAACATATTAAAATATTTAATGAAGTTTTTCGGTTTATAGCAGTTTATTGGTTAAATGAGTTGATTAAGCGAGTGCTTGTTTTTATCGGTGAAATCATACCCAATCGGTGAAATCAAATAAAATAAATAAAATAAAAAAGCCCTTTAGCTTACGTACGCTAAACGGGCTTTGCTAAATAGAAATTAATCGCACAGATCACTCCATCGCGCTATCCTTAATTATTTAGCCACTTCATAAATATTTTTCAAGGTTTTTGCAGGGACGTATAATCTTTTGGACTTATAATGCATTACGATTAACATACGCCAGACGATACATTATGGATTCATTTGTCATTAATTTTTTTAAAGTACTTTTGCCGAAAATTGAATTTATATAAATGAAGGCTTTTATTTTCGACCTCAACGGTACAATGATCAATGATATGCCCTACCATACCAAGGCCTGGCACAACCTTTCCAATAACGAATTGGGTGGTAATTTTACCTGGGACGAAGTTAAACAGCAGATGTATGGAAAAAATCCCGAAGTACTGGTAAGGATGTTTGGTCCTGACCGTTTTACTGCTGATGAAATGAACCGACTGTCGTACGAAAAGGAAAAAAAATACCAGGAAGAATTCTTCCCCCATCTTGAACTTCTGCCGGGCTTGCATGAATTTTTAGAGCAGGCTTATCAAAAAGGCATCCCTATGGCCATAGGTTCGGCGGCTATACCTTTCAATATTGATTTTGTGCTTGATAACCTAAATATAAGACATTATTTTAAAGCGATTGTAAGTGCTGATGATGTGGTATTAAGCAAACCACATCCCGAAACATTTTTGAAAGCCGCACAGCTTTTAAATGTTGCCCCGGCAGATTGCCTGGTTTTTGAAGATGTTCCCAAAGGCGCCGAAGCCGCCGCCAATGCAGGTATGAAAGCTGTAATTATTACCACCACCCACCAACCTGAAGAATTTGATCAGCTGCAAAATGTATTATGTTTTGCCGAAGATTTCAGAGATGAACATGTGATAGGGTTGATTGGGGGGAAATAAAACTTAAGGTGTTTAGCGATTGTAAAACAATAAAAAAGATACAAATAAAAGCCGGGCCTGTGCGATTCCCCTTTTGAGAGGGGCGGAGGGGTGTGTTAATGAACATATCGGCGAACACACCCCCGCCACTGCTCATCCTGACGCACCCCTCTCAAGAGGGGAGTAGATTTTCAATTGCTAAACTAAGGGAGAGCTACGGCAATTTATCAAACTCCACTTTAGGTAACTTCCCAGCAGATGGCCTTTCAAAAATGGTGTTCCTTATAGTATAATTATTAAAGAAGCCGCAATTTTTGAGGTAGAAGGCGCCATCGGCAATGCCGCCGGCGTAATCCATGCGGTAACCCATTATGCCTGTATTATCGATGGTAAAACGGGCTTTGTTTAGCGCCGTCCATTTGCCTTTCTCGTCAGCTACCCATTCGTTGTTGAAAGTTACCTTTCGGGTGATCGTCCCTTGTTCGGGCTCAAAGTTTTCTAAAAAAGAGTGCAGGTGTTTTAAATAAGTATTGGTTTGCGGACGGCTGAAACTGGCTATCAGTTGCCATTTGCCAAGTTCGGGTGCAAAAAAGTATGCAGTGTAAACCGTGTGCATATTGCCATCGGGTTTTGCGTGCATCAGAAATTTATAGGTATTTCCCGCTTTCCAGTTGTACAGCAAATAACTTTGTCCGCCCGAACCTTCGTTGCCAAACTCGCCGGTATGTACTTTTTCTCCTTTTTTAAGCATTTTGATCTTTTGATCTTCCGGGATCTGACCCGGATTGTCGGTTTTAAAAGGACTCCAAACTGAAAACAGGATATGCCTTTCAGTCGGCGAATTTACCTGCATCCCAAAATAACCTTCGGCAAAACCGTCGGCCATAAAATACGAGCCTAAAACATCATTTCCTTTTGGTACAGTAACCTCATTATAAAACCATTCTGCATTTGTTTTATCAGGCATTACATAGCCAAGATGAACCGACGGCCCCCGGCGACCCCAGTAAAAGTATTCGCCCTCGTTGTTTTTTACAAAGGCCACTTTTTCACCGGCTGCCTCTCCCGATAATTTTACATTGCCGATGTCTGCATATTCCAACCCTGTTTTACTCAGGCCTTTTATTTGAATTGCCATGTACCCGGTATCGGTAATATCCCATTCACCGACATAATAGTCCTTCAGTTCTCTGCCGGTAACGGTGATATGTTTGGTTGTTTTTATGGCAGTAACCGCTATCAGGCTTTTTCCATCGGGCACAGCCAGGTTTAGCCAGATCTTTATTTTGCCTTTTTTTGCGAAACGTATGTATGTAGTAAATTTAACATCCCGGTTCGTCCAGTTTACGATACCCTTATTGCTGATATTGCCACCGGATGTATCGTCTCCCATTCGCCAGGAATTGCCGCCAACAGGGACTGTGATGAGACTGTCAGTACTATTTGCTTTGAATTTTTGGCTACCGTTTTTATTCGTGAAGGCAGTGAACGCCAGTATAATTATCGCCGGTAAAATTACTCTCGTCAGTGTTTTATTTAATTTCATGCTGCCATGTTTTTAAGATAATACCATTCAATGTTTCTTTTGCCTCCTTAAGTTTCTTTACCAATTGAAACTGCGCTTTTGCGCGCTGCAAATTGTGCCAGGGCGAATGGATCTTGTAATAAATATCGCCGTTCAGGTAGTCAGTCAAAAACCTGATCCCCTGGTTATAGGGTAAAAGCAAAACGCCCTCTATTAATGAGTTTACCTCAGCTTCGGTTAAAAACTGAGCGGTTTGCTTTAAGTAGCCTTTTACATAAGCTGTAAACAGGGGAATGTTGAGCCTAATCAAATCCAGTTCCGGTTCATCCTCAGGTGCATTATTGATAATGGTGCGAATGGCATCGCCAAAATCATAGGCAACATAGCCGGGCATTACCGTGTCAAGGTCTATAACGCATTGCGCATGGTCATGCTCATCCAGTAAAACATTATTAAATTTAGTGTCGTAGTGCAGGATCCTTTCGGGTAATTTTCCGCCACGAACCAAATCCAATAGCCTGTGCATGGCTGTCCTTCGTTGATCCACAAACGCGATTTCAGAGGATACTTTGCTTAGGCGATGGGCAGTGTCTGCAGCAATCGCTCTATCAAGGTTAGCCAAACGAAATTCAACATTTTGGAAATTGGGTATGGTATCAACAATAAGTTGCCTGTCTATATCTGCCAGCAAAGCCTGGAAACGGCCAAATGCTTTACCGCCCTCATAAGCTTGTTTTTCAGTCAGTACCTGGTCATAGCTTTTGGTGTGATCTAAAAACAGGAAAACACGCCAGTAATTGCCTGAACTATCTGTTGTAAAATAACCGTCGTCATTATTTTCAACCAATGTCAATACCTGTTTTTCTGGATCAGCACCGGGAATGGATTTCAATTTTTCTTTTAAATGCCGGGTAACGTTTACCAGGTTGTTCATCAGGGCGGGTACATCCTTAAATACAAAATGGTTAATTTTTTGCAGCAGGTAACTATTACCGGTGCTGGTAATGATCCGGTAAGTATCGTTTATATGCCCCGAACCAAATGGCTTGGAAGATACAATATTGCCATGCACCTTAAACCTGGAAACAATATCAGCTATGGCTAAATCAGTCAATTTGTTTTTTTATTAGAGGGGGTAAATATCGTATTTAAATCAATTGCCGTTATAAATTGAAAGGTGAATTTATTGATGATATTTTAAAATATCCTTAATTTTAATGGAAGTATTTTAGTTAACCAAATTTTGATATGGAAATAACTAAGAAAATAACCTTGTTGATCTTATTATTCGTTCAGGCAGTTTACGTAAGCGCCCAGAAAAAAATCAGCGAAGGCGTTATTACTTATACAGTAACATATGACCTTGATGCCGAACAATTAAAATATGCCGATCTGTTACCCAAAAAAATTACCTGTTATTTCAGGGGCGATTCTACGGCGGCAGTCGCAAATCAGGGTGATGCCATCATGAAAGGAGTTTCGGTCTTTAAAGCCAACTTTCATAGCCTGATCGTTGAATTTCCGGCAGCGTCAAAAAAGATTGTTGTTGTAATGACCCCTGCCGAGGTTGAGCAGGAAAAGGAGGCAAATCCGCAGCTTAATGGTATTAACGGAACTGAAAAGCAAATTATTGACGGCTATAATTGTTATAAAGTTACCGCCACAAACGCCAAAAGCGGTGCAAGTTATGAGCTATGGGTTACTAATGATATTGAGATACCCCCAAATTCGGTTAGTAAATTGGTGAGTGGGTTTGGCGGGGTGCCGGTGCGTTTTGTAACGTTTAACCGCGGAATAAGGATCAACGCCGAAATTGAGGAAATTAAGGAAATGACAATACCACCAGGATTTTTCAGCCCTACAAAGGATTACAAGCCTATGTCGTTCACCGACTTAAAGGCTATGTCGGGCGGGAATTAATTCATCAGGAAAGTTTAAAATGGATATTGAAACAATCAGAAATATTTGCAAAAGCCTTCCATCGGTAACTGAGGACATAAAATGGGGGGATGACCTATGTTTTATGATCGGCGGGAAAATGTTTTGTGTTGCTGTACTTAATACGCCCTTCAAAGTTTCATTTAAAGTAAGTGATGAAGAATTTGGCGAACTGACAAGCATAAAAGGAGTTATACCGCACCTTACGCCGCCAGGCATAAATGGATCTTAGTGGAGGATGTAAACCTGTTCGATAAAGAAAATTGGGAAAATTATATTTCCCAATCGTACAATCTGGTGAAATCAAAATTATCTAAAAAGCAGTTGGGGGGTGTGTAGTTTATTAAGTGAGTAGCCGAATCCAATCTAATCAACTATTCGCACAATCACCTTAATCGACCAATTTGATTAAGTGAGTAGTTGAATGTAAAAACTTAATCAACCACTCACCTAATCAACTACTCACACATTCAACTAATCACTGTTTCCCCAAATTATCCACCCTGTCGTAAAACTCATTTTGCAGTTGCAGGGTTTTTGTATCTGCTTTAACTGCCTTTAGGGCCTTAATAAACGAAGCTATTTCGTGGTCGGTTATAAATTTGCCAAATTCGGTTGTTGCCTTTGCACCTTCACCTGCATAATGATTAGGGTAGGATGAATACCACCAGATAGGGGTGTACAAATTAGGAGTACTTGAACGCTTTTGATCGGCGCCACTTTCGTTGGCGGCGCGGTCCATGCGCATCAAATCAGGCCGGTAGTACAGCAAAGTTGAAGTTTCTGATTCTCCTGCATGTTCGTCTGTAGCCAAATCAGATTTATGCATTTTGCGGTATTCAGCGTCATATGCGCTATCCCTATCTGGTTCGTAAAGGTAAACTGCATAATTGTGCCGCTTGTTTAATAACGATTGCATAAAGAAATGCAGAAATTCCGGGTTACCGCCGTGGCCGTTAAGGATAACGATCTTATCAAAACCATTGCGGGCAATTTCGTCGCAGGTAGCTTCCAGCAGGTCCCATATCACTTTGCTTGGCAGGGCAAAAGTGCCGGGCTGGTGACGGGCCTCGTTGATCTGTCCGTAAAAGTAATCGGGGAAAACAACGGCATATTCTTCTTTAACTGCATGTGCCGCCCATTCGCGAACATGGATCAGGTCGGTACCAATAGGTGAATGCGGGCCATGTTTTTCAAGAATCCCTATAGGGAGAATGCATGTTTTGTGCGATTTTTCCAAAGCTTTAGGGAAATCGCTGGCAACAAGCTCATCCCAACGGGCCGGGATTTCCTGTGCAAAAGTATAGCCCGTAAAAAGGACAGTAAAAAGCAATAAAATACAGGTTTTCATATCATTATAATTTGGGTTGTTAAAATTTGGTTTTCAGGATGAATTTACAAAGTTTTTTTGTCTGAATCAGAATTTACAGAATTTAAGAATTTTCAGAATTAGCCTAGAATTGCCTGTAACCATAAGTGATTCTGTTAGTTCAAAAACTCCGATTCTGACATTCAATTTACTTTTCTAAAACGAAAGTAATATTTGTCCATGCCGCCGCAGCTGTGGGGCTATGGATGATCTCCTTTATTACCCAGCCATCATCAAGGTATTTGTTCACATAACTGATTTCGTACGCTGAATGCCGGTTGGTAACAGATTGCTCATAAACATTAATATTTACCGTTATTACTTTTTGTGCCATTTGTTTACATTGGTTTATTTATCAAATGTAATATATTTATAAATTGAATAGCTGGTCCATTTTCTCAACCCAATACATAATTTTGTTTTACCTGCTGACAAGCCCTTGTCATTAATATTTGTTTATTTGAATATTAAAACCCGTCCAGCCAAAATATGACAAGCCTTGACATCGCCGAACAGCGGATTTATAACCAGCATATCGCGCAGCCTACGCAAAAAAAGCCTGCGGATATTGTAAAGTGGCTTGGCGCCGTGCAGGCCCAGGATTATGCGGGCGCCAAATGGGCGCTTGGCCTGCGTCTTAAAGATGCAAGCGATGCAGCCATAGATGCTGCCTTGGGTGATGGCAGTATTATCCGTACCCACGTGCTGCGACCAACCTGGCATTTTGTTATTCCTGCCGATGCCCGCTGGATGATTACGCTGACGGCTCCGCGCATCAATGGCTTCTGCGCTACATGGTACCGTAAGCTGCAATTGGATAATGCGGTCTTTAACCGAAGCAACGATGCCCTGGCAAAAGCACTTGAGGGTGGCCGGCATTTAAACCGCACAGCAATTATGGCTGTATTGAACGGGGCAGGGGTGGCAACCGATGATCTGCGGTTTATTCATTTGCTGATGCGTGCCGAACTCGACAGGGTAATTTGCAGCGGCCCACGGCAAGGGAAACAATTTACCTATGCGCTCTTTGACGACAGAATCCCTGCCGGAAACTCTCCGACGAAAGAAGAGGCTTTAAATGAATTAGCCAAACGTTATTTCATTAGCCATGGGGCCCGCCACCCTGCAGGATTTTACCTGGTGGAGCGGGCTGTCGCCGACGGATGCAAAACTGGCACTCGAACTGGCGAAGCCGGAATTGATAAGTTTATTTATGGAAGGTAGCGATTACTGGATGACACCCAAGAAGTCGCTTGTTACAGCTAAGGCGCCAATCGCTCACTTGTTACCGGCATTTGATGAGTTTGCCGTTGCTTACAAAGACAGAACAGCAGCGGTTAACCCTAAATATTTGAAACAAGCCGGGTCTGTTATTGCTGATCCTTGTATTGTTGTTAACAATCAGGTGGTTGGTACCTGGAAACGCGCTATAAAGAAAGATAGAGTAGAGGTTACCCTAAACCCTTTTGGTGAACTCAATAAGACGCAGATAAAATCGGTTGAAAATGCGGCGGAAAAATATAAGAAGTTTATTGGTGGCTGATTGAAAGTATTTTAATTAAAGCGCCCATTGTAAAATGAGAAAATCAATCAGGACTCGTTCACAAACTCCCCTTTTTCGCGTGTGTCAATTTTATTGATGTTTTGGGCCAGTTTAAAGCTTACATAAAATGTTGTTCCAACCCCAGGGCTGCTTTCAAATGCTATTTTACCGTTTTGCAGTTCTGTAAACTCTTTACACAAAACAAGGCCCAAACCAACACCTTTTTCGTTTTTTGTGCCGTAAGTTGTTTTCGCTTTTAATGAAAATATGTCGCTTTGCTGTTCGTAATTGATCCCTGTACCATTATCTTTTATCGTAATACGGCAATCATCGCCAATTATATCGCTTGAAATAATGATCTCGCCACCAGGGTCGGTAAATTTAATGGCGTTACTGATCAAATTCCTGATGATCAGTTGGAGCATATCAGCATCGGCAATAATTGAAACGCTACTTTTTAATCGGTCGACCATCTGAATGCCTTTTTCAGCGGCTAATGTATGTTGTATTTGCAAGGTGCTTTGCAACACATCCCCCAGGTTCAAATTAACCATGTTCACGTTCGCCCCCTCCATTTGCGATTTACTCCATAAAAGCAAATTTGAAAGGATTTGCTGTGTATTTTGTGTTGAATTTAAAAGCTTTTTATTTATGGATAGCCTTTCATCCTCATCCAGCTGAAGCTCCGACAGAATCTCAAGGTAATTTTGAATAGATGCTAAAGGTGACCGCAAGTCATGAGCGAGGATGGAAAATAATTTATTTTTTGTTTCGTTTGCAAATTCCAGTTCGTCTGCTTTTTGTTCTACTAACTGGTGTTGGGTAAAGTAGCTTTGCCTCACATAAGTGGTTACCAGGAAAACAAAAAGCACAGTGAGGATATATGTGTAACCCAAATCGATATAACGGCTTTTAATATCGGAATAGGTGTCTGGAATAAATTGCGGAAACCTGTATTCTGTACTTAGTAAAGCCAATACGATTAAAAGATTAAGCGAGATCCAAAACCAATATTGTTTTTTGGGTACAATTGAAATTGTAAGGAAATAGCATAGTACGAATATTAAAAGCGTAGGGCCGTTGATGCCCGAATTGTACTTAAAGTTTACAGCTAACAGGATATTTATGACCACCATATACACAATGATGGAACTGATTAATTTACCTTTAAACCTTGCAAAATAATAACAAAGGACTGCACAGGCCAATACCGACACCATTAAAATAACTAATTGCTGGATGCCCAACAGAAAGTTAAGACATACAGTAAAAATTAAGCTGACAACAGAAGTAAGGCAAATGGCATTAAAGATCCTCGCTTCTAATGAGAATACTGTTGGTGCCCCAATGCTTTTTTCCCAAAATGATTTTATCATTTTATTGATATTGAATGGCGTTTTAGCCGGAACCCTGTGCATTTATTTTGATGAAAAAATGTATTTCAGCTTTTTTTAAAGTGAAATTTAAATTTACCGGACCTTGAAAAAAAAGAGAGTCTATTAGTAATACGTTTATTCAGCCGCAAAGGTTTTCCTGTTTAAGGAATGTTCTAAAGTAATAAAAAAATATTTGTTTTGCGGTGGGATAGTAATATTGTTTTCAGTTTATTAGATAATTGAGCAAGGGGAAAAAACGTTTTTAACCGTGCTTATACTGTGGGCATATTTTCACTATCAAAAGATAATTTATTCCCTATATTCGGTGAAATTATAATTGCTTTCTCAATACTTTGCCTTGTACTATTCAAAATAAATCGTTGCAATGAAAAAACTCAGCATGCTATTTGTGCTGGTAAGTTGCCTGGCGCATGCCCAGCAAAAGATTACCTGGCCCCACCATAAAAAAGCAGTTATTGTGCTTACTTACGATGATGCGCTCGACTCCCAGTTGAACATCGCCATTCCGCAGCTCGATTCAGCTCATTTACCGGCAACTTTTTTTCTGATTGGCGATATAAACAGCGCAACTATCCCAAAATGGCGTGCGGTTGCAAAAAAGGGGTATGAACTGGCAAACCATACTATCTATCATCCCTGTATCAGCTCAAATGATAATCCGGTTGCTTCAGAAAACTATACAGTTTTTACCATTATCCGCGAGATCGGTACGATGAATAATTTATTAAATGCGGTAGATGGTAAAACTTCCCGTACCTATGCCTACCCCTGTACCGAAACATCTGTAGGAGGGAAAAACTACGTAGATTCACTGCGGAAATCGGGATTGATAAAGTATGCCCGGATTGGGGGCGATAAAGACGCAATAATTACCGACTTCAAAAACCTTGACCCGCTTTTGGTGCCGTCAAACGGTTTGGAAGGTAACAGCACCGGCGAAGAATTAATAGCCTTTGTTAAAAAGGTGGAACAGAGCGGAGGATTGGGTATTTTTATGTTTCACGGCATTGGCGGTGATTATATCACTACGCCTTCAGATGCACACAGGCAATTGCTGACTTACCTGGCAAAAAACAGGAATGATATTTGGGTGGCCACCTTTCAGCAGGCGATGGATTATGTTATGCAAACAAACAAATAAATTACAGGTGATTTTTTCAATTTTACAGTTGCGATGTTTAGAAAAATAAGAAGCGTTTTTATTGGAATTGGTTTATTTTTCGACTTTGAGTATGATAATATTTATCGCTTTATTGCGGGTATGCCGCGCTTAAAAAGATGCCAGATAACGGGCCATCTTTTTTTGGGCAGCCAATATAATTTGCTTGGATTAAAAAAATTAAAGGCACTTGGCGTAACTGCCATCGTGAATATGCGAACGCATAACAGTTATAGCGATGCTGTGCACGAGGGGATCAAATACCTGCACTTACCGACAGTTGATAACACGCCGCCGGCATTGGACGTTTTAATAAAAGGAGCTGATTTTATTGATAAAGAGATAAAGAATAAAGGTATTGTTTATGTGCATTGCCGGCAGGGCCTTGGCCGCGGGCCAACCATGGCGATGGCTTACCTTATAAAAATGGGCATGACCTACGTAGATGCGCATGCCATGATAAAATTGGTGCGGGTATTTATAAACCCTCGCCCCGGTCAGATAAAAAGGCTCAAAGAATTGGAGGCCTATTATGCGGAGCAAGCTGTACATCCGATAAATCCTTAACCCTGATGGAAGGATGTCTCAAAAATATTTATGTTTAAAAAATAATTACCTGAATTTATGCCCCCAGCCAAACCCGGAAATATTGATTGGATCAATAATTTAAGGCTCATTGCTTTGTATGCAGTCATTATTTTGCATAGTACATCGTTGTTGCTGGCCCAATACGGTAAGGTCCCGATGGCTGATTGGTGGACCGCCGATTTTTTAAATGCACTGGTTCGTTTTGCTGTCCCGGTTTTTGTAATGATTACCGGCGCCCTGTTACTGCACCGCGAATATGAGATAGGGGATTTCCTGAAAAAACGTTTAATCCGGGTGGTGTTGCCATTCCTGTTTTGGAGCCTGGTTTATGTTTGGTATTCGTGGTATAACGAAGAAATAGTTTTCGGCAGCGATGCCTGGGTAAACATAAAACAGGTTTTGCATTTGCTAAAGTATGGCAGTTCGTACCATTTATGGTATGTGTATATGCTTATCGGACTTTACTTTTTTATACCGGTTATCGGCAAATTTGTACGGAATGCTACCGAAAAAGAGATCCTTTACTTTTTGGTGGTATGGTTCGCGGTGATGCTGATCACTCAACCCTACCTTTCGCGCTATAACCCCTCGGTTGATATGCATTATTTCGCCGGTTTTGCAGGTTACCTGGTGCTGGGGCATTACCTGGCTTTTAAAAATTTTAATGTAAGGCATTTGCGCAGCTGGATGGTCGTTTTATTTGTGTTTAGCATATTGCTTATTGGAGTTGGAAGCAGGTTGCTGATGAAATATCCTGTTTGGCCGGGCACCATGTTTTACGAGCCGGTAAACCCGGCTGTAGTGATGCTGGCGATAAGTGTTTTTATATTGGTAAAGCTCAGCGCGCCCAAAGTTCCGCCGGTAATTATCCGCATGCGTGATTTCGCAGGAAAATATAATTATGGCATATACCTCGGCCATGCTCTGGTTTTATATTTTTTAGATGAACCTTTTGGCATCAGCTATAAGTTATGCACGCCGATTATTGCTATACCGCTGACGGCATTGGTGTGTTTACTGGTGACCCTGCTGCTGGTGTGGGTTATTAATAAAATACCCTTTGGGAAGTGGGTTTCGGGCTGATGCCCTGAGTTGCCACACACTAAAGTATTTTGTTTCTGGCTCTAATGAAGCCATACCAATAAAAGGCATCATAATTCCCGAAATTTTTAAGAGATTTGCCCCCTTGCAAACCTTTGCTCAATTTATCGGATGAAGAAACTAACTGAAAAAAACGCGGGCAGCTATGTAGCTATACTAATTCTAATAACCTTTGTACTGCGTTGCTTTATCGCCGCTTATACAGGGCTTGGTAATGGCGAGTCGTATTACTTTCGGGGGGCGTTGCATCTGAATTTAAGTTACTTTGATCAGCCGCCTTTGTTTTTCTGGCTGGGTGCGTTAAGTATAAAACTATTTGGCTTGTCTAATTTTGGGATCAGGTTTGCCTCGGTGCTTTTGTTTGCATGTACAACCTGGATGCTGTTCCTGGTAACCAAAAAGCTGTTTACAGCCAAGGCTGGTTTTTGGGCCGTGGTTATTATGAACTTAAGCGCGGTTTTTACTTATGCCATTGCCTGCTGGTACCAGCCAGATGCGCCTTTGATGTTCTTTTGGCTCGTTGCAACTTATTTTATCATACAATTAATGGCAGGTGCCGGCTCCGAAAACTCCGAAGCCACACGCTATAGCCGAAAAACCTGGTTGCTTTGGTTAGCAGTTGGGATAAGCATGGGCCTGGCCACGCTCAGCAAGTACCACGTATTGTTTTTATTTGCGGGCGTTTTTATGTTTATAGCCACCAATAAAAGCCAGAGACATTGGTTGCGTCATCCCGGCCCGTATTTAGCTGTTTTAATTACCCTTGTTATGGCGATGCCCATACTATGGTGGAACTATCATAACAACTGGGTTTCATTTGTTTTTCAGGGCTCCAGGGCAGGGGTAAAGGGCGGTGGGTTTCAATTGCATATCGACTGGTTTTTGCGGAGCATAGCCGGGCAGGCGGCTTTCCTGTTGCCCTGGATCTGGTTCCCAACCATCAGGCAGCTTTTTGTCTCCTATAAAATGCGTAAACAATTATTGGCCTATAGCTTCATATTCTGGATGGCCATTTTGCCTATCGTTTTCTTTACCGTAGTTACCTTATGGGCCGATCTGCAATATCATTTTCACTGGCAGGCGCCCGGTTATATGATGCTTTTTATTGCACTTGGTTTTGCGGTTGATAAAAGCCTTAACAGCGATAGCAAAGTCAAACGCCTTACCCGTCGCTGGCTGAATTTTTCAGTTTGTTTTACCTTTATTACTATAAGCGTTCTTTCGCTGCATATGGTAACCGGATTCTGGACGGCTTATGGCCCAAAATGGGTGGTTCATGTTTTTCATGGCGATAACCTTGATCCTACCATACAGGGCGTTGATTATACCGACATAAATACCCGGTTCGAAAAAGAAGGCTGGTTGCAGAATCCGAAGATATTTACCGGCAGTGCCCGCTGGTGGCTTACGGGAAAACTTGATTGGGCGCTGAAAGGGAAAAAAGATATCATCGTTTTCGACCCTGATCCCCGTAACCTGGCGTTTTTGGTTGACCCTAAAACCCTTGTCGGTAAGGATGCGATTGTTATTGGCGATCATCATGAGCCTTTTATTGAGGCAAACGTCAAACCGTTTTTTGATAGCGTAACCCAAATGCCAGATGTGCAGATCATTCGCAATGGCCCCGAATACACCCTGCAGGTGTACTATTGCAAAAATTTCCATATTTCTGCGCAGAAGCGCATGGACCTGCCATTGTACCGCCAATTGATCGGATTGCCGCCATTTGGAAAGTGAGGAGGCACGAATTTAATAAGCACGAATTTTCACGAATGAAAAGGCACGAATTTACACGAATAGAATTTGCACGAATTTACACGAATGAAATTTGCACGAATTTTACTAATTTTATTGCACTAATTGATTGAACACCAGTAATACAAATTTGTTGACACAAACAGCCATAAGTCTTTTCAACCGTTATTCGTGTCATTCGAATAAATTCGTGAAATTAGTGCTGGCTTTTTTTTTATTTCCACTTTTTCTATCAGCTCAAACCATTAACATCATACCGCTGCCAAAATCATTTGTAAAAGCAGAAGGGCAGTTTCAACTGACTGCACAAACAGTTATCGGCGTGAATAATAATTCGTTGCTACCCCAGGCCAATTATCTGCAAACTGTATTGAGCAAAACAACCGGTTTGGCCATAGCTCTTGATCCAAATGAAGCAATTGCTAACATCGATCTTCAGTTAATTGATAAAAAACAAATCCCCGGTGCCTATACGCTCAAAATAGAACCCGGAAAAATAACTATCCGGGCATCAGGAAATGAAGGTGTTTTTGATGGGATAGTTTCGCTGCTGCAGCTTATTCGCGGTCAGCAGGGCGATAATGTGATCAATTTGCCTGCCGGCGAAATAACGGATGCTCCGAGGTATCAGTGGCGGGGTCTTATGCTGGATGAATCGCGTCATTTTTTTGGGAAGGAAAAAGTTGAACAATTATTGGATTGGATGGCTTTTTACAAAATGAACAAGTTTCATTGGCACTTAACCGATGCTAACGGCTGGCGCATCGAAATAAAAAAATACCCTGCATTAACAACAGTGGGAGGGGTAGGGAATCATTCTGATTCGCTTGCCCCGGCAAAATATTACTCAAGTGATGATATTAAAGAGATCGTTGCTTATGCGCGGGACAGGTTTATAACTGTTATTCCCGAAATTGATATGCCGGGTCATGCCACGGCGGCCAACAGGGCATACCCGGAGTACAGCGGGGGGAGCGTAGTAAAGTATCCAAACTTTACTTTCGATCCTTCGAACGAAAAGGTATATCCGTTTTTAGGCGAAATATTGAAGGAAACCAACAGTCTTTTCCCTGCCGGGATGATTCATTTAGGCGGAGATGAGGTAGCGCTTGGGATGCAGGCCTGGGCGGGAAGGCCCACAATCACGGACATGATGGCGAAAAATAAATTCACATCACTCGCCGACCTGGAGCACTACTTTTTCCGCCGCATGGCTGATACGGTAATTAGTCTTGGTAGCAAGGTTTTGTGCTGGGATGAGGCTGCTGAAACTGACCTGCCTGCTGATAAGACTATCGTTTTTTGGTGGCGGCAAAATGTGCCATCGCAATTGGGCCTGGCGCTTCAAAAAAAATATGATGTGGTGCTTTGCCCAAGGCTCCCGCTTTATTTTGATTTTGTGCAGGATAAAAATAATCTGGCTGGCCGTAAATGGGAAAGCACATTTTTCAATAATGAAAGTGATATTTATAATTTCCCTGATAAACTGCTGCCTGCCGATGAATTAGCTTCAACGCAAATAATTGGCATACAGGCAAATATCTGGACAGAAACCATCGGATCAGCAAAAAGGCTCGATTTTATGACCTTCCCCCGTTTGGCGGCATTAGCCGAAGCGGCGTGGACAGAACAAGGTTTAAAGGATGAAAATTCCTTCAATGAGCGCCTGAAATTGAATTTTGCGCTGTACGATAAAGATAGTATCTATTATTACAATCCATTTAACCCTTCTACGCATCCGGAGGTAATAGATTTTGCGCCCCGGATGTTTGGGGCCAGAAAACATCATCATGGACGCGGATTTGATAGGTTTAACCGATATGGTGTGGGCGGACAGTTTGCACAAAGCCAAAAGCGGCGCCATTCAAAAGGGAAGAAACGGCATATTGTATAAAAGGCTTATCTGCCCCTTTCCCTGAAGTAATATTTTTATTGCTATTCCCGTTCACGATATAATTAACATTAATTTTAGCCATCGGAAATTAATTTCCCTCCTTTCATAAATAAAAAATACTTTGAAAAACAATTACAGCAACCGGAGTAAGTATCGCATAGCAGGTTTATTAACTGTTTTAATTTTACTTTTTGCATTTGTCAATGAAGCTTATTGCCAGGCCGAGCTTGAGCCATGGGGTAACTTAACGGGCATCCGGAAAGACGGGCAGCTTTTTGAATTTGAATCGGGTATCAGGGTAATTAACAATAAAGGAAAAGTATTTTCAACTGCCAAAGAGAGGCAGCGGCCCCATTTTAAACGTAACGGCAACGAACAGGTAGTAACCACCAATATAGATAGCCTGTTTTTTAAAGAAACCGTACAGGATTTGAGCGCGGGCAGCATAAAAGTAACACTGAATTTAAACGCCCATGCTGATGCAGATTTTAATGGGGTGTTTTTTTGTATTACCCTGCCGACTGATGATTATACCCCGGGCAGGCTGCGTTTATCGGGTGTAAATGACCCCTTGAAAAATTATAGTGGGATTGGGAAAAATTATGAGGATACTGCCGATGGTTTTGAGATCAATTCGCCGGCGCGGGGTTTTAAAATAACATTTGACGCACCGGCTGACATTAAATATAAAGCCGATACGAGCCGTGGTCATAGCGGCCTGCAGCTCTATGTGGCATTAAAATTAAATGGCATGCATAAAGGTGATACGGCGCAAAGCGTTTATACCATTAATACTTCGGGCGAAATTGATAAAGCTCCTGTAAACCTGGCTGTAAATACAGCTAAACCCGGTCGTGCATTTGACGGACTTGGCGGCAATTTCCGTTTGCAGAACCCGAATGCCGATCCACAGGTTATTGATTATTGCCTGCAAAATATGCGTGTGGCCTATAGCAGGGTTGAAATGCCATGGCGCTTTTGGCAGCCGAACAAGGATGTCGATCCAACGGCTGCTGCCGATTCTGGCAAACTTAGTCCGGCAGTTACAAAAGCTATGCAGATGGCACACAGGCTTGATAGCCTCCATATCCCCATCATACTTTCAGCATGGTTTCCACCTGATTGGGCAGTTACCGGAAAGGTAAATTTCGGCCCGGTTAACGGCATTTGGGGCAATCCGCTCAACAAAGATAATATGGATGCGATTTATAAATCCATCGCCGATTATATCCTTTACCTCAAAAATAAGTACGGCGTTGAAGTTAAATTATTTTCGTTCAATGAATCGGACCTGGGGATCAATATCCGTTTAACAGCACAGGACCACGATGATTTTATAAAGGGATGCGGGGCGTATTTTGCCAGTCAAGGCCTTAAAACAAAAATGCTCTTGGGTGATAATTCTGATGCGACTACCTACCAGTTTATTTATACCGCCATGAATGACCCCGAGGCTAAACCGTATATCGGCGCTATATCTTTTCACTCATGGAGAGGTTTTGAAACTGCAACGCTGCAGAAATGGGCCAAAGCGGCAACCCTGATGAACATTCCCTTGCTTGTTGGCGAAGGGAGTATTGATGCGGCTGCCTGGACCTACCCTGATATTTTCCAGGAACAAACTTACGCGCTTAAAGAGATCAGTTTATATACCCGGCTGCTGGCAGTTTGTCAGCCTGAATCTATTCTGCAATGGCAGTTAACGGCAGATTATTCGCCACTGATAGGCGGTGGGATATTTGGCAATAATGAACCGCTGCATCCCGGCCAAAGGTTTTGGAACTTAAAACAACTGTCAGCAACCCCCAAAGGTTTATTTGCCATGCCTATAACCTGCGACAGGGCAAACATATCATGCGCCGCTTTGGGCGATAACAAAAAATGCGTTTATACCATCCATCTCGTTAACAATGGCGCTGACCGGAAAGTGACTTTGACAGGTCTGCCGCCGGGAGTAAAAGAATTACAAGTTTATACAACTGCCAGGGATTTAAACATGCAGGATGACGGCATGGTAAAAGTAAGTGGCGGGCAGGCGAAGTTTAAATTGCCCGCAACAAGTTATACAACGCTGATAAGTAGATAGATCTTTTGTTTAGTTTTGCTGCGATGACAAATGACCATCTGAGCATACCCCTTTTTGAAATGCGGCTCGAAGAGATCCACCGCGCAGATCCCTGGTTGCGTTATGAAATCTCAATTCGTGATTTTATTGCTTTATTTCCGGTGAGGTATAAAAATGGCAGGGCCATGAAACCAGAACACCCTGCGGCCTATGGTGTTGACCGCGAGGTGTTTTTAAAAGTTTTGGTTGCGTTTAGTCAGTGTTTTAACTGAGCAGCTTAGCCTATCTGTAAGCTGATAAATGAGTGGTTTTTATGCTGAGGATAAAAGTTTTTCCAACGCTTATCTTCACACTTTTATCCAATAACATGGTTTTTATAGTATCATCAGATTTTAATGCTTCATAAAGGTCACGAGCGACTGCTGAGCCGCTGATGTTATTGGTAACCTTCCCATTTTCCATCTGAATATTAAAGGTATATCCTGATTTCCCGCGATCTCCGGCAGATTCAAAATCCTGTATATTTAGTTTGAATTGCTGGTCTTCGTTAAGACTTTTTTTGATGTGCAAACGGATAACCGGCAGGTACCTTTTCCAGGTAGTTAAATATTGTCTATCTTCCATGTAAGTGGATAAAGGTATGATAATAAAACTGTAATTGCCTAAATAAATCATAATAATAGCGTGAAAATCAAATTTGGAAGCGACCAACGGTTTTAACCACCGAAATAATGGGTGCTCATCATTTTGACTTTTAATTAAAAACATTGCCATAAAAAGGGGGCTATTTTGGCGCAATAAGCCCGCATCCGGCCAAACAAAATATGGTTAGATTTGTATGTATCAGATAATAGCTCTTTAGCAGGCAGTTGTTGTTCGATCCAAATAAGAAGGGCTGGCCGATGAAATTGAAGTTTACTTAACCATTAAATAAAACCCGGATATATGTTTAAAGACACAAAAGCAGTAAGCGGTTTTTCAGTAGACGATCTGCAAAAAGCAAAGGAGTTTTATCAGCAAACCCTCGGCCTCGAAGTTACCGAAGGTGCGATGGGGATTTTAACCCTGCATATCAGCGGCGGCGGGGAAATTTTGATTTATCCCAAACCAAATCATGTGCCGGCAACCTTCACTATCCTAAACTTCCCCGTGCCTGATGTGGAGAAAGCAGTGGATGAGCTTATCACTCTTGGCATTAAGTTCGAACAATATGATGCCCCCATGAAAACTGATGAAAAGGGTATTTTATGGGGCAATGGACGTGGCCCGGATATTGCGTGGTTTAAAGACCCGGCAGGGAATATTCTGTCGGTGCTAAAGGGGATGTGATTTTTACTGTTTTATTTCCTGGCCCACAAACATCAGGGTTTTGGTGTGCGGAATAATAATGTGGAATTCCCGCATGCCATATTCACGGTCAAATGGCGGCTTTGTTTTTATACCTTCCAGCTTGTCTTTTATGGTTTCCCACAAATTGTCAATTTCGTCAACTTCCAGGTAAAATTCCATTTCGCCGATGTCAGTTCCGGCGTTTAGGATATGGATCAGGTGGTTATCCTTATAAATAATTACATAGCTGCCCTCGTCCCTGGCAATTTTGAAATCAAAAAGTTCCACAAAGAATCTTAACGTTTCCCTGATATTATATGAAGGGACCATCGGGCTTAAATACAGTGCTTTGTACATTGTTTATTATAATTATCAGATAATCATTATTTCCCGTATTGAACCAAGAACAAAAATAAGGAATTATCGGTTATCGAGTGTTTATCAGAGCTGCGTATAAATTTCTGTTTTATTTTCAGGGAAATAAAGATGCTATATTTGATCGTCTATAATTCTTGAAATATTACAAGCCAACAAATGAAAATCTTATTTTTTTGCCCGCGCTGGGGTCAGGAACAGGTTGAATGGGATGTTTTCTTGCAAAAAGTAAAACAAGCCGGATATGATGGTGTTGAAGCCAGTTTACCTTTTGATGAAAGCGGGAAGGCTGTAATATTGGAAGGTTTGGAAAAATACGATCTTCATTTTGTTGCACAGCATTATGAAACCATTGAAAAAGATTTCGACATGCACTGCCGGCAATTTGAACAAAGGCTACGCAACCTCGCATCGGCCAAACCGCTATTTATAAATACCCAAACAGGTAAAGATTACTACTCGTTTGAACAAAACTCGGAGCTCATTGCCCTTGCAAGGAATGTTTCCAAAGAAACCGGGGTGAAAATTGTACATGAAACCCATCGTGGGAAGTTTAGTTTCGCTGCACATATTGCCAGCCGGTATTTTAATGAAATAGAAGACCTACGCATTACGCTTGATGTATCGCACTGGTGCAATACTGCTGAAACATTTTTGCACGATCAGTCCGAAGCCGTGGATTTAGCCATATCCCGTACAGACCATATTCATTCCCGCGTAGGTTTTCCAGAAGGCCCGCAAGTGAGTGACCCAAGGGCGCCAGAATGGAAAGAGGCGCTTGATTTTCACCTGCAATGCTGGGATAAGGTGCATGCTTTAAAGCAACAAGAAAAAGCGGAATATTTAACCATCACTTCAGAATTTGGCGCTCCACCGTATATGCCTTTACTGCCCTATACCAGGCAGCCGGTGGTAAGCCAATGGGATGTAAATGTGTTTATGATGGATTTACTAAAAGAAAGGTATCGATAATTTATGTCAAATCTTAATCATTTGCCATTTTGAGGATATTTTTCACCCGCACAGGATCTGTTACTTCGTAAACATATTCATCGCCGTAGTTATCGCCCACTAATATATGGTCATTTTTAAAGATCATTTTGCTTGGTACCCGTACTTTTGCCGATGAATGCACCTCAACGGCGCCGGTAAACTGTACAAGGTCGCTAACATTGTTTTCGTTTATACCGCTACCTGGCATGATGATGATCCGCCCGGCGGCCTGTTTTATCAGGTCGGCAATTGTTCTTGATCCTTCTAAAGCGGTACTTTTGCCGCCTGACGTCAAAACGCGCTCGCAACCCATCGCAATAGTATCTTCGAGTCCCTTATGCAGATCGGAGCACATATCAAAAGCCCTGTGAAATGTAACCCCTACACCAGCTTGTTTTGCCATTTGTGCCAACCTGGTGCATCTTTCTTTATCAATGCTGCCATCAGCATTAAGCATGCCTATCACAATACCATCACAACCAGCTTCAATACAATACTGCACATCGGCGACCATAATATCAAACTCCATATCGGTATATAAAAAATCGCCGCCACGTGGCCTTATCAGAATATATAGCTTGATCCGGAGTTGTTTTCTGGCAACTAATATTTCACCATGCGAAGGAGTTGTGCCCCCTTCATATAAATTTTCGCACAATTCAACGCGGGTAGCCCCGCCTTCCTGTGCCGCCAATGCCGATGTGAGAGAGTTGGCACAAACTTCGAGTAATACGGGTTGCCTCATTTTTTAATGGATGATTAATTATTTGGTATGTTTTTTATTGCAATAGCAGTGGAGTAGCCTTTAAGCTCTTCCAGTAAATTGTTAGGGAGCAATCTATCAACTGATTTTAACGGATATTGAAACAAATGGTTCTGTTTAACAGATAATATTTTATAACATTTTTCAACATGAAATATTAATCCGGAATGATGTGCAACAGTCCTAATAAAAGCTTTTTCCGGGAACCAGCAGATCTTGCTTTTCGGCATTACATACTGCGAAAGAAAATCCCGGCTGGATGGCGTATGCTCCATACTCGCCTTTTTTATTAATGGCTAAAAATCCAACCTGTATATCTTTGGCCGTTTGTGGTTTCTTTTTTATAATGCGTTTTACCGCCTCTTTGCAGGCGTCTTCCGGTGAATAACCCTGACGCATCAGTTCAACAACCAAAAAACTGCCAACATTACGGATTACCTCTTCGCCAACGCCTGTTGATGTTGCACCGCCGACCTCGTTATCAACATACAGGCCAGCGCCTATGATCGGACTGTCGCCAACACGGCCATGCAGTTTAAAGGCCATGCCGCTGGTGGTACATGCACCTGATATATTCCCTTTGGCATCAATAGCGAGCATGCCAATAGTGTCGTGGTTGTACTGATTGCCAGGTGCGTGTTGTTTATTTTCGATATTCATTACCGGCGAGTATTTGGCGGTTTTAAGCCATTCTTTCCATGCTTTTTCAGATTCGGGGGTTAGCAGGTTCTCTTTTTTAAAACCCTGTTCAACGGCAAACTGGGTTGCGCCATCGCCAACCAGCATTACATGCGGGGTTTTTTCCATCACCAGGCGGGCAACAGATATAGGGTGGGCAATATATTCAATCGCCGCAACTGAACCGCAATTACCAAACTCATCCATAATACAGGCATCAAGGGAAACGTGACCGTCCCTGTCCGGATAGCCTGCCCGGCCAACAGTATGGTTTTTCATATCCGCTTCGGGAATTTTTACGCCGGCTTCAACGGCATCCAGTGCACGGCCGCCGGTCGACAATGTTTTCCAGGCTTCCTGGTTCGCCGGAATCCCGAAATCCCAGGTTGAAATAACTATAGGGAAACCGGCTGGGGGATTTAAAATAGTTGTTTTTCCAAGTGCAGAAGACGATAGCGCTGCCAGGGATGCACCTGCAGCTGATATTTTTATAAACTTACGGCGATTATACATGGCTGCTAATATAAGGTTGAAATTGTTGTAATTTGTTGTAAGGGTTGAAATTGTTGTAAAAGTTGTAAAATTATTCACATACAACCCCTTCTAACCATTTTAACCATTACAACCATTTTAACCATTACAACCCTTACAACCAATTACAACCTACTCAAATTCCCGCTGGCAATTGTTACACCGCCAGTTCCTTTGCGCCTGGAAAGGATTTGCCAGGTTGATAATTGAACTTAACACCGGCCAGTCCCCTTTTTCAGGGTCTTCGGCAATATTGCTCACATTAGTTGAGGCACAATAGGGGCATACTACGTAGGTATTGGTCTCATTATCTATTTCAAAGTGGTCGTTTTCATGGAGGTCGCCTTTGGAGGCTAAAATTTCACGGCAACGTTCCAGATCGCGCTCAAATATTTTAATTTTTATCCCGCCAACGGCCTGGTTATATAGTGGGTTTGCACCAATTGTGTTTTCATCGGCAACAAAACAGGAGATACCGTTAGCTTCGAGCCTCGTGCGTACGATATGTGCCAGCATGGGATCGTAATAGGATTCGAATGTGATGATCTTACCTTCCGTATTCATTATAACAAATTAAAACATTTTCACCCAATATACCTTCTTTTTATGTAATTTGGTTGATATGAATCGCATTGACAGGGTTTCGGCAATTTTAATTCAGTTACAGTCGCGCAGGGTAGTAAAGGCCAGCGATATTGCAGAGCGGTTTAATATCAGTCTGCGCACCGTTTACCGCGATGTTAAAACACTCGAAGAAGCCGGTATCCCCATCATCGGCGAAGCAGGCGTTGGCTATTCTATTATGGACGGCTATCGTTTACCCCCGGTTATGTTCACCAGAGAAGAGGCCACTGCATTTTTAACTGCTGAAAAATTTGTTGAAAAACTGACCGATACCTCAACAACCGAGCACCATAAATCGGCCATGTATAAGATCAGGGCGATATTGAAGACTTCCGAAAAAAATCTGCTTGAAGAAATTGATGGCAAGATAGAGGTGCTGAAAACACAAAGCCAGTTAAGGGTTGATCATAAAGATCATATCCAGACGCTGTTAAACAGTATCGCCCAAAAAAAGGTCTTAACGATTGATTATTTCGCCAACCACAGTCAGGAACATACGAAAAGGGATATTGAACCCATAGGTATTTTTTATAAAGACAGCTACTGGCATTTGATCGCTTTTTGCAGGATGCGGAATGATTACCGCGATTTCCGGATCGACAGGATCAACCATGTGCTGGTGACTGATACCCTGTTTAATAATAAACATCCTACCCTAAAAGCCTATATAGCCCAAACTGCCATGGAACAGGAACTGGACATGGTGATAATCAGGGTGGATAAGTCGATTTATGCTCATCTGGAATATCAAAAATATTACAGCGGTTTTGTTTCTGAGAAAAAGGTGGGCGACCAATTTGAAATGACTTTCCTTTCCATGTCATTAGAGGGTTTTGCGCGCTGGTTTATGATGTATGGCGATAAGGCCGATATCGTAAGCCCGGAAAGCTTAAAAGAAAGAGTAATTACCCTGGCGGCGAAAATAACCCAAAAAAATCTTCAGTTATCCGATTCCTACTGACATAGGGTTGTCATTCGCTTGTTTTTACTTTGTAGAAACAATTGATTGGTGGATTGGGTTGAATATGTGAGTAGTTGATTTAGTTTTCAACTCAAATAACATGAGCTAACCTAATCAACTTAATCTAACTCAATCAACTTGGTAAACTCAATCATGGAAACATTAACATCAAAAACAATAATTACTTTTGACGCACCGATATCAAAAGTTTGGGAGGGGCTAACTGACCCCGCCATTGTAAAACAATACTTTTTTGGCACAAATTTAAAGTCAGACTGGAAGGTCGGCAGCCGGATCACATTCAGCGGGGAGTGGGAGGGGAAAACCTATATTGACGGAGGGGTTATTCTTGAGATCGATCCGCCCAAATTATTAAAATATACCTACTGGAGCAGTATGTCGGGCACGGAAGATAAGCCTGAAAATTACAACAATATCACATACGAATTAAACGAAAGTAACGGCATAACTATGTTAACTATCACGCAGGACGGTGTTAAAAACCAGGAAGCGCTTGAGCATTCACAGCAAAACTGGGTATATGTGTTTGACGGTTTGAAAAAGATCCTTGCCGGAAGCAACTAATTTGTTAATACATACATAATATGCGTGCTATTATAATTAAGGTACTTTTATAGCATGTATTTTATATCATTAACACGTTTACGGGTAAGGTCTATAGTGTATTTGCCTGCGTTTATACTGGCAAATGAAGCATCGGTGAGAGTTATCAAAAAGATTCCCGGGTTTATAGAAGGTAAGGAGTTGATTGATAAACATCTGACTTTTTGGACGATCACGGTTTGGGAATCGGAGCAGGCCATGAAGCATTTCAGGAACAACGATCCGCATAAAAAAGCAATGCGAAAATTGCCAGACTGGTGCAACGAAGGTGCATACGCTCATTGGACGCAGGAAGACGAAGTTATACCGGAATGGAATATTTTGTACGGGCGGTTGTTAAAAGAAGGCAGGCTCACCA